>Ga0180007_10001982_pt1 | contig 25560 bp, 26 predicted proteins | sample MM_PC_MetaG_FD_121122 | JGI IMG/M metagenome (GOLD analysis project Ga0180007, IMG submission 121122) | Groundwater microbial communities from the Aspo Hard Rock Laboratory (HRL) deep subsurface site, Sweden - MM_PC_MetaG | ecosystem: Environmental > Aquatic > Deep subsurface > Groundwater... | reverse complement strand
TTGAAAGCCAGGGGCAGTTTAATCTTATGTTCACTACGCAAGTAGGGCCTGTTGGAGGGAATATATCTTATCTAAGGCCTGAAACAGCACAGGTGATATTTACTAATTATAAATTAGTACAAGAAAGCGCAAGGATGAAGCTGCATTTTGGAATTGCGCAGACTGGAAAAGCATTTAGGAATGAGATTTCTCCCCGTGATTTCTTGTTTAGAAGCAGGGAGTTTGAGCAGTTTGAGATAGAATATTTTGTGCACCCTAAGAAGGTTAATGATTGCCCGTTTATTAAAGATGTTGAGAAGATGAAGGTGCAGATATTGCTTGCTGAAGGCCAATCAGGCAATGGGGAAAATGTAGAGATGAGTATAAAACAGATGATAGAAAAGAAGATCGCTTCACCGTGGCATGCTTATTGGTTAGCTGAATATTATAAGTTCTTTTTGGATATGGGCATCAAAAAAGAGAATCTAAGGTTAAGAGAGCATCTGAAGGATGAGTTAGCGCATTATGCATCTGCATGTTTTGATATAGAATATAAATTTCCGTTTGGATGGAAAGAGATACATGGGAATGCTGACAGAGGTCAGTTTGACTTAACGCAGCATATGAAGTTTTCAAAAGAGAATATGGAATATTTTGATGAAGAGACAAAAGAAAAGGTAATGCCTTATGTTGCTTCTGAGCCTTCACAGGGAATTGACAGGGCTTTTTTGGCATTTTTGTTTGATGCTTATCATGATGATAAGGAAAGAGGGAATATTGTCTTGAAGTTGGATTCTCATCTTGCTCCTATAAAGGTTGGGGTATTTTCATTAGTGAATAAGCTTAATGAAGAGTCTAAGAAGATATTTGATACTTTGAAGAATGAGTTCTATTGTGTTTTTGATAAGAGCGGCTCAATCGGTAGAAGGTATGCGAGAGCAGATGAGCAGGGAATTCCTTATTGTATTACTGTTGATTTTGATAGTTTAAAAGATAAGTCTGTTACTATAAGAGATAGGGATTCTACTAAACAGGTTAGGGTTAAGATTAGTGAATTGATGGGGGTGTTGGGTGGGTTGCTTGAAGGGAAGGTTAAGTTTGGGGATGTAGGTAAATAAAAAAGATTTTCTTTAAGATTGAGTATTTTAAGAAACAGTCCAATCAACTTGAGTGCAATTAACATTAATCCAGTATCCCTTACCAAAAAGCATATTTTTTAAGGAATTTGTCGGGCTAAGTGGATTAAAACCAAACCAATTGCCCTGCGAATATGAAAATATGTTCTTATAACAACTCTCAATCGAAGATAAAGCAGTTGTTACATTCTTATCTTCATAAGGATATCCTATCAAATTCCATCCTTCATTTAAAGTTATACTTCTATTAATCAGGATTGTTCCTGTACACGCATCACCTATACTATCTAAATTGCTATCTACCTGATTTGCATTTGAAATGCCGGGGCAGTTATCGCATACATTCCCAAATCCATCATTGTCTAAATCTGCCTGTTGAATGTTAGTGATATTTATGCAGTTGTCACATACATCTCCAATAGTATCATTATCCAAATCTGATTGGTTTGGATTTGAGGTATTAATACAATTATCATATTCATTGCATATTCCATCTATGTCTGTATCAGGACAACCTTGACAAATGGGATTGTTATCTCCACAAAACTGAGAAATGCTACAATTACCATATAATTGCCAATCACCCAAATATCCTATATTTCCATTGCATGATCCTGTATTTATTCCGCAATATTTTGTAATTGTTTGTGTATAAATATCTGAACCAAGTCCTGTCCCTACCATGAAATGGGATGAAGTTTCATGGGTTTTAAGAGGAAGATTAAAGCAAAAAGTACTCACTTCTTTGGATAAGCCAAAAACTGCAACAATTCTATCAAAAGAACTTGAAACGCATAGGAGCACTATAAGCAACATCCTTAAGCAAATGAAAGAAAAAGGAATCGCCCAATGTTTGGATTCAGATCAGCCGTATAATCGGTTTTATAAAAGAACTCCTAAGGGTGAAGATATAGTAAATGAGATCTTAAACTTAACCTAAAACAAAAACATTCCGAAATAGTCATATACACTATTAACTAACCGTTAATAACTATTAACCTGCTGGAAATAGTTAAATTCTATTTCTGAGCACATAGAAATGCAAAGCATTTCTTGTGCAAGAAATTCCATAGGAATTTCTTTGCATGCTCAAAAACTTCGTTTTTGACACAATGGAAACAGAAAACAAGCCACAAGAGAATTTCTATGTTAACTTTCTTGTTTGGCAGAGCCTTCAATTTCATTCAGCTGTCTTTTTACTTCCTTGATCACTTTAGCCAGATTCTCTTTGTTTAAGGGCAAATATCTCGATTCCCTTCCATAATCAGCCTGAACACGCAAGTCATAGCTCCTGTCATATGTTTCTTTCATGGAAGGATTGATATCTTTGAGCTTTGTCAATATTTTGGCCCCGTTCACAGAAGTTGAGCCAAATTTTGATTTAAGCATAACATAAGCAGTATTTTCACATGCAACAAATGCCCTATTTGCCGCAGTTAGAATGTCGTTTTCATTAAAATTTCTCTCTGCAGATTCCATGGCTTCTTTTGCCCTCTTTAAGTCTTCTTCTACGATTTCAATCATTGTTTTTACCAAGTAGATGGCTTGCGTAAAGCCCAATCAAAAATTCTTCCAATTGCCCTATTTTTTGTTTTCCGGCCATGTTTTTAATCTTTTCTATACTTTTGCCTTCAGGCAGTTTTTTTATTAAATCGGCAGCATCTTTTTTGCTAGCGTATTGAATGTTCTTTTCGGTGAGTATTAAAAAAACAAGCTGCTCTAAAATATTCCCGATTATATAATCTACTGATTTATAGTCTTTATCCGCATAATTCTTAAATGCTGATTTGCATCTGCTAATCAGGTATTCCATTCTCTCTAATATCTCTTTTTTTGAATTCCTTAAAAGATAGAATGCCATGTCATAGCCATAGATAATAATGCCTTTAAATAAGGCGTTTGCCAGCAACGCATCTTTTAGAGCATAAGCCTCTGTTTTTGAAAAGATATGCAGATTTATCTTTTTTCCAAACAGCGCCTCTACTTTCTTTTTTTCTTCATCTATTTTTCCGGCATTTTCTGCAACAATAAGAATATCTATGTCGCTCTCTTCTGCTGCAGTTCCTGCAGGGTATGAGCCAAAAATAATCATTAATGATATGTTTTCTTTTATCTTATTCTTTAATAATTCACTGCTTGCCTGCGCCTCTTTGGGCAGCCTCTTGAGCCTCCTGTTATCAAAATACGCCTTTAACAGCAAAACAGACTCATTGAGAATATTAAGATTTACTATTTTCGTTTTTCCAGCCCTTTTACAGACTGCAAACTTCTCATCTATAAGCCTATTAATCAAGCTAGATGCGGCGCCCTTTCCGGCTTTTGCAGACTCTATCAGCGATATCTCCTTGAATTCCTGCAAAGGATTATCAAATAATACATTCAATACCTTAATTGCAGTTTTTGAGCCTAATAAATCTTCCATGCCTGCTATAAATGAGCCTTTATCTTTAAATCTTTCTATTTTTAGACTTTATTACCTAAAAATAGGGAATATTACCTTAATTAAGGGAATAAGCTTAAAACCGCTTTCTTATGCTTTTCAAAAACAGATTCATTGACAAAGCCGTAAACTCCCTGCAAGTCATCCTTAAACTTAGGGGAGGTTATTTTGCCTTTAACTTTAGAAAACCTGTCTTCAAAGCTGCATCTTGAAGAAATCTCTTTTTTTATCCATGCCTTATCTTTTGAAGACGGCATTAGCATGAAAATATCCCTTATGTCTGTGCTTCTACAGCTGATAAATTTCATGGCAATCAATGCATCTATACCTATAATTCTGAGCTTTAATTCTTCTGCTATTGTTTTTCCCTTAAAAAGCCGCAGGGAAGAATTCATGAAAATCCATTCTGCGCTGAATACAGAATTGGTCTGCCTGTCCAGAATCTCTTTGACTAATATGTCCATGCTCACTTTAAAATCTTTCTCAATTGTTTTTTCATATCTAAGGAAATGCCCGCCATAAGGCATGGCTTGTTTGCCTGCATTTTCTAGCTTGTAGCCATTGCTTTCCAATATCTTTTCCATTTCTTTTGGCCTTTCCTTGACTACAATATCGCAGTCTACAGAAAACCTTGGCAGCGCATAAGCATTTGCCGCATAGCCGCCGATAATCACAAAATCAAATTTAGATATTTTCTTAAGTGTTTCAAAGATTTCTTTTTCCCTAAGCTGCAGCATATTTTTTCCTCATGTAATTGTATGCATATTCGAACATTTCATTGCTTTTTGCAAATTTTAAGACTTCTTTCAAAGGCTCTACTGAGTAATTGCCCTTGCTAACTGAAGTAATTTTGCCTGATGGGATCAAAATTACATATTCGCCTATTGTTGAGCCTGAGTTAATGTAGTTAGGTATGTTTCTCCTATTAAAGAACTGTTTCCAATAAGCAATATCTTTCTTTAAAATCTTAATAAAATAAGGAGATTTTTCTATGCCTCTTTGAACATAGGAATAATCAGACCATATCTCTACTGCAGATAAACCAGCAAATGAATATTCTCTTTTTGCTCCTTTAATTAACTCCGGGACTTTAAATTCTGTTAATCCGTTTATTATGCTTGCGGGGTTTATACATGTATAGCTGTTTTTCGGTTCTTTCTTTATCCACCCATTCCTTAATAACAATGAGAAAATCTTTTTTTTCATGCTTGGGCTTACTATCCAATCTAATTCAGATTGCCTAAAATGTTCCCTTACTCCGTGCTTTGAAAAAAACAATGAGTAAGCCCTTAATCCATATTGAGGTATCTCATATATCATAGTTACCTAATAGGTAACCAATACTATATAAACTTTTTGGTTTTGAAGCATTACTATTGCTCTTAATGCAAAACAACAACAATATTTATAAAAAAAGGCAGATTTCTTAGTATAAAATGGAAATAAAAGACTTACAAGCAAGACAAGGGCAGGTTGATCTGATAGCAGCAGTAGTATCAAAGGCAGAAGTAAGGACATTCAATAAGTTCGGAAAGGATGGAAGGGTGTGCAATGCCAAACTCAAGGATGACAGCGGAGAAGTTACACTTACACTGTGGAATGAGCAGGTTGATAATGTCAATGTCGGCGATAAGATACATATCATCAATGGATGGGTCGGAGAATGGCAGGGTGAAAAGCAGCTTTCTACAGGGAAGTTTGGGCAGTTAGAGGTTGTTGGAAAGGCAGAAGTGAAGGAAGAGACTAAAGAAGATGTTAATGTTACTAAAGACGAAAAAGAGCTCCCTGCTGAAGATGAAGATGTTATCAAGGATGAAGAGGAGATAGTATAAACCCCAACAATAAAGTTTATAAAGCATTTGAGAATTCTTAAGTATCAGGTTGGGCATGATGGGAATCTTATAAGGGGAACCTTTTAAGACCACAGCCTTAGCTCAGCCTGGGAGAGCACCACGCTGAAGACGTGGTTGTCGTGGATTCAAAAGCGTTAAGCTGAAAGTTCCACAGGTCCCATTTTTATTTTTTCTTAAGAATTAAGTTCCAACCAAACTTACAGCCATTATCTTGTTGGCTATCATGTTGAAGATGAGCATGATCGCTAATGAGACAAAACAATAAAGGAATGTTGCACGGGTCATGTTTTTTGCCAATTCTGACCTCTCGTTGAGCTTGTCAGAGCCGTTCTCGATTCCATTTGATAATACTGTCAGGATATATGTAATCTGAACAACGTAGATTCCAACAATCATCTGGAAATAGAATGTTGGAACGCCCTGACCAAAAAAACCTGATGCTAAGGCACCGCCTGCACCTTCTTCTCCTGCGTTTAGCTGTTTCATCTGAAGGGTTAATTTGCCTAATATAGTGGTAACCATTGAAGTAATGCCTATTACAATGCCTGCAATAACGGGTGTGAGGAATTTTATCTGAGAAGTCATTGAAGAGATAACTTCTGACATCAGATCTTTTAAACGCTCATTGACTTTGTGGATCTCTCTTATATATCTTGAAATATTCATCAATGCATTTGCAGCTACTTTTGGGCCTTTTTTTATTGATTCGATAAGAACTTTCATTGAGCTTTCAATCAGGTCTGATGGAAAAAAGAGCATAGCACCATGCTTAGGATCAAATATTGCCTGAGAGACTCCCATCCCTAATCTTCTGATGTTCATAGATACCATCTTAAAGAAAGAGCCTGAGACTGTGCCTTCCATCCCTGCACTTACCCTGCCGAATGCTGTTTCAGCAGGTATTCCGTCGCCTAATCGGTTGCCTAATTGAAAAAGCCCAGAGGCAAATTCCTGTTCAAGCTGCTGTGTCTTTTTTCTTATACCTATAACATTTTTAGACTTTAATCTGTAATAATAGCCTATTGAAAAACCAAATGCAATTGTTATGAACAAACCAAGTATAGAGGCACCTAAACCAAAGGGACCTGAGGATTGGCCTGATTCATCTGTACGGTAATCCAACAAGCAATAAGCCCTGAGGCATGTAGATGATTCATCTACCTCTCCGAAACCAAGATTTGTTTCGTCCTGAATAAATAAGTGAAGCACAAGCGGGCTTATCCCCACAAGAAAGAGCAGAATACCCATCATCAAGCAGATCTTCAATGGACTAATGCTAAGCTCTTTTCCCCCAAACTTTACTGAGACATTTGTATTTTTTTTGTATTCCGGAAGCTCGCTTATATCTGTATCACCATACCCGCTGGGCCTTTTTGCAAGAATTGTCTTGCCAAGGTAATAAACCAAAACAGGAAGGCCCACATTGTAAAGCAGAGAAATAGAATACCATTTGACACCCTCCATAAAGCTTACAACCAATGGAAGGATGACTAATCCTAAGATAGGCAGGATGACTCCCAACATATGCAGCATGGTTATTGGACTGTGCAGATTCTGCGCATAATGCAACATCTTCTCATAGGTTTCTGTAAGAATAACGTCTAATGACTTGTCAAGTGTTTCAAGCCTTAATTTTTCATCCCCTTCATATAATGAAGCTTCTATCAAGTGGAATGCTTCTATAAATTCCATATTGAATTTTCTCCATGTCTGAAGATAAGCTTCAAGCGATTCTTTGATTGTAGAGTATTTTTCTGTCTCAACATCCCATATAACTTTTTTAAGATCCAAGCTTAATGGGGGGGAGATGTGGTCTGACGCGAACCTTAATGCAAGTTCTAAGTTTGAAGTATGGCGCATATAAGTAACAACATAAAAAACGCACAAAACCATCTGGTTAGATGCTTTCATACGCCAGGAAGTTGCAATGAAATTTGGCAATCTTCCTAATGGACCTATAATAGATATCCCTAAGATTATAAAAAAAAGAACAAAAAAGAATGATTTGAGAAAAACTAATGAAATAAAGCCAGCTACAATAATTATAAAGAAAGGAGCCAGCATTGCAAAGGATGTTGCGCCTGTAGGGGTTAGATTTAAGTGACATACATTGATGGATTCCTGCAGTTCTTCTGCTTTTTTCTTATCTGGAGTAACTTTAACCAGCTTTTCTGAGAAGCTGCATAATTTTTCATATAAGGTAAGATGCCCAGGGGTGTATTCTTCCTTGAATTTTTTATACTCTCGAGTGTCTGTCTTTTGTGGTTTTTCTTGTGCTGCTGTGCCTAGTTCTTTCTCTAGCTTCTGCTTATACTTTTCCATCAAATCTTTCATCTCTTCTGGATCTGCCATTTTAGAATTATGAGATGTTTTTCCTCTTTATACTACGCTTAAGCCATTCATTCCATCCAAAAAATATCCTTTTTGAATCCAAAGAGCCAACTTCTTCTTTTACAGTATCTGAGATCCTATGAAATTCATCATTGCACTGTATTACAAAAGGAGCTTCTAACAATTCAAGATCTTCCTGCTTAACTGCAAATTTTACTATTGTTTCTTTTATCTTTGCCCTAAGCATTATATTATCCCAGACAGCATCCCAGTTGCCTGCCCATTCCTTTACATTTCCAGCTATAGACTTTAGAATTTCAGAATCTCCATTTATCAAATCATCTGAAGGCTGTAATTCATCTGTTTTGCCGTCATATTTCATCAAGTCTGAAAAACCACCTTCGAGTGAAGGATCCTGGTCCCATTGTTTCCTTACTTCTGTTATTTGGGTAACTCGACGCCACTTATGCATACCATCAGCAGACCTTATAGGATTTGCAACTACGACTATATCTGTTGCCTTGAAACTTGTTCTTGGAACACCTAAGTCATTTACAACCCTGTCAAAAACTCCGTATGGGGAATCACCATGAATTGTGCCTGCAACTACATTTGCCAATGCTCCGACACGCATTGCTTCGTAAAGGCTTTTCGCCTCGGATGACCTTACTTCACCGACTATTAAGCAGGAATCCCCCATCCTTAATGTGGTTCTGATGCCTTCTTCTGCAGGAACTTCTGCTGTGCCTTTAGTCATTGCTGATGCAACTTTCATCTGCTGGATGTTATAACCTAGTTTCCTAAGCGCTTCCCCTGGAAGCTCTAATGTATCTTCTATTGTAATCATCCTATATTTCCTCATTATTTCTACCAATAGCGCAGCTAATAATGAGGTTTTTCCTGCTGATCTTGTTCCAGCAACAAGCATTGTCCTTGAACCGTCAACCAAAAAACTTAGTATACCTGCTGCAAGTGGATTTATCATTTTTGTATGGATGAATAATGGCAAAGTCCATGGCTTATCCCTATGCCTCCTAAACGCATAAGCTAAACCACTTGGATTTAGCGGAGAAGATATTACTGCAACTCTTGAACGGGCTCCTGGAATTGATAGTTCTGTGTCTAAAATTGGATTTGCTTCATCTAATGGCCTTCCAGAGACCATCCTTAATTTAGATGCCCAAGATTCTGCTTCTGTAACTGTAGGGATAATGTTTGTTTTACAGTCTCCAAATTCTGAATGGACTAAGAACATAGGGATTTCGCCCATCGGTGAATTAATAGTTATGTCCTGTATCTTTTCATCCTGCAACAATAATTCGATTAGACCGAAGCCAACTGTGTATCTTACTAATATCTGGGTCAGTTCATCGATTTCTTTTTCACTCATCTTTATTTTTTTGAAGTCAGTAAGCTCCTCAATAAGATCATGGCCTATATTATAGAAAACTGCCCTCATACGCTCTGGATCGACAAATTCGCTTTTTTCAGGCTTATGCTCCATCATTATCTTCCTGGCAGAATCAAGGATCTCGTATTTGTCTTCGCCTAATCTGAACTCCGGAGGATTTAAGTGATAAAGGTATTGTACTGTGTCGGGCAGCTGGAATATAGTAACTTCTGCGTTGCCAAGGGTATAACTGTCAAGCTCTTCTCCGTCTTCTGGAAATTTAGACATTAATTTTGTGAAAAGGAAATCTGGCTTAATCAATGGCCTGAAGAATGTCCGGTATATGGCTCTTGAGCCTATTTTGTATCCTGCAAGGTGAGGCTCTGCTAATGATATCAGCTTTGTTTTTGAAAGAAGCTGAAAAAGCATGTTAAGCAGAGAGAGATGCTTTTGCCTGCACTTGTGGCATCTTTGATCCTGTTCTTTTTGAAGAGCTATTGCCTCTTCCCTTATCAAACGCTTGAGCTCAACATAAGTGCCTATAGGATCTGACCTTAAGGTGTTTGATATTAAGTTTCTTACATCGGTGTACCATGAAGTGATGCATTTTGTGCATGAAGGGTCGTAAACAAATGAGCTATAAGTTAATGCGTCTTTTTGTTTTAGCAGCTTTTTGTAAAGGCCAGCTATTTCCTTGATAAGGGTTGTCTGGGAATAATCATATTCTATATTTCTTCTCTGGAAATAAACAATTTTTGAGACAGTTCCTGCTTCATTAAGAATATCACAAGTTTTAGACATTGTTACAGGGTCGTCTTCCAAAGCAGGCACTTTAGAATAGGTTTCGCAATTAATCTGAAGAATAATCTCTTCGCCTTCTCTTATTATATCGTATGAAAACGGTGTTTTGTTGAATAATGGCATTATCTATTACCTCTTTTTTTGGGGGTTTTGTTTTATTTAATTGACCTAACCCACTATTATTTTTGAAATTTTAACTGCTATTTATCCTCTTTTTTTAGCTTTTCAAGCGCGATCTCTATGAGGTGGGATTTGTTCCTGAATCTAGTCCTGTCTTTAATCTTTTCATTTATCCATTTGATCAGATCTGCGTCAATTGTGGCTGAAATTGGACTTTTTGACATTTTTTATTTTTTTTGACTCATCAAATCATTTATGATCATTGATCCAAATAAGGTGAATGCAGTGCCATAACTATCAAATAAGCTGAAACAGTCTGTTTCGAACGATTTGGTGATTAACCAAACGGTCCATAAAATGCTCATTAAGTAGAGTATTGATTTAAGATAACTTTTTATTCTCATATTACCCTAAGTATCCTCAATATTAACAGAATGGCTGATAAAATAGCCAAACTCCATCCTAGAATTTCGTACCATTTCATTTATTTCACCTCGAAATGTTGCTTTTTTATTATATTATAATATCTACTTTATAAGACTTTCTATTATTTTATATATTTTATAATATAAATGAAGAACATGAAATTGGATTATGTTTCAGATAAGAATAAAGAATGAAAAAAATAAAAGAACGCCTTTTTACCTGTTCCTGATCCAATTAACAATAAACCGGATGATCAAAAATGCAATTGCCCAAGGCAATAGAACAACTATTATCTTAATCAGGTTATTCAAGCTATTAACAAAGCTGGAAACAAGCTCTGAGAACTTGACAAAGAGCACATTTGCATATGCTGACTTTTTTTCAGTCATAGTTAGGTAGATTGTCGAGTAATCTACTCTTTGATCCATATTTCTAAGCGAGTCTTCCATGTATTTTATTTTTCTCTCCTGGTCAAATATCCTGTCTGTAAGAGTTAATTTGTCAGAAACCTGAGCTGCTTCATCGTACATGCTCTGATAACGCTTAAGCTTTGCTTGCTCAGCTTCTATCTCTATCTTAGTGTTTGTGTAGTCTCCGGTTATGTCTCTTGCGTTTTCATTAAATGATGTTACTTCACCTATCTCCTTTAGCTGTTGAATGATTGCATCATATTTTTCAGTATCAACTTTGATATTGTAACTGCCCTGCCTGTAGGTATCTATGCCCTTGCCATAATTGTTTACATTCTCGTTCAAAATGTAAGATCCTGATGATTTTATTATTGATTTAAGCTTTGATTCAGATTCATAGAAATTGCCTCTTTTAACCTCATTAGACATACTTGCAGTCTTTGTTATTATCCTTTCTTCAACTGATGGAGCGAAATCCTGTGATGGGGAAGGGATATAACTGCCTGCAGCCATCTCTTTTGTGGCATATAAACCATCTGATTGCATTGAATATGCAACCCGATTAACTGCCCCGCCTAGAAAGTTAGTTCCGCCTGAAACAACCAGAATCAGGACTAAGGCTATTGCTAGAATGAGCCAATTTTCCTTTAATTTATTTAATTGATCAGTTATTCCCATTTTGTTCACCTCATGTTTTGTTTATTGGAAATTTCTGTGCGAAATTTCCAATCCCTCAACCCCTTGGTTTGAGTTATTTGAAGTTATAATATGCTGTTATAAATACATTTCTAAGACTTTGATTTTAGTTGAAATTATAAAAATTGGTTGATATGTAAATTTTTAAACTCAAAAGTCGTTTCCATGCGACCTTTGAGTTATGCAAATGCGCTGAATAAGCTTGAAATGAAGTGATATCCATCAAAGCCCGGTAAGGGAATCATGTTGAATATGAATAAGAACATATTTATCTTTGCTGCTGGGACTAATATTTTGTAGTACTTTCTGTTTATCAGCCTATATTTTACAACTGCAAGACAGGCAATCCATAAGATAAGATTTGTAAGTGGGCCTGCTACTGCTACAATTGAAGATTCTAATGGTGGAAGTGCAGTGTGGGATACATAGCCGCCTACAAAGAACAATAAAGGGAATCTCATCATCTTTAGAAGTATAACTATAGCATACCAAAAATAAGGCGCATGTAATGTTGCAGAAGCTCCAAAGGACATTGCTGCGAACTTGTGGGCTAATTCATGCAGGACTACTGCGGGGGCAGCTATCATCGATGCAAACTTGATGTTTTCCCATAATTGGGGTTTTTTGTAATATTTTAATGGATCATATCCTTCTAAAGGCTCTCTTCTAAAGAAATCAGAGAAGATATAACCTATTGCAAAGGTCATTATCACTAAATCCATTATTTCCTGAAAGGATATAAACATTTTATTTCTTTTCTGGTATTACTATCCAGCAGATTATATAGGCTATTATTCCTGAACCGCCCATGAAGGTGAACAACACCCATAAAAGCCTTATTATTGTTGGGTCTATATCAAAATATTCGCCTATTCCACCACATATGCCTGCTATTACCCTATTGTTCTTGCTACGATAGAGCTTTTTTGTTTTTTTGTTTGTTTTCATCTTGATTTCAAAACCTCTGTAGTTTTTATTAGATTTGACTAATATAAAGTAGAGCAATGCACCTAAAAAGTTGAAGAAAAGGATTACCAATAACCAGATTAGCTTGTTTGTTGTGTCAAGTTTGGAGCTTATGCAATCTACCAGCATCCAGATCCAAAAGAGCAATGTGAGTATGATGAATGGAAGGATAAATAGCATAATAAAGAAGGGAAATGTCATTGGGAAAAATATTAGCCTGAACATGGGAATAGTTAAAAAGAAGAGATTTATAAATTTATCTTAAAAATAAGGAAAAATGGTTAAGAAGGGACCACATCTGAGTCCTGAACTGAATTAAAAGCAGCATCACTAAACTCAAATTTGTTTTTTCCTTCTTCGACCATATAGATAAAACCGTAATGTGATTCTAATGTTACTTTCCCTATGTTGGTTTGAATATATAGGGATGCTCTGCCTTCGACCTGTCTTTCATCGATCTTTTCAGCTGAAGTGATCTTATTTAACCAGCCTATGGGGGTTTCAATATATGTTGTTTTAAAATCAAGGTCTTTTACTTTACCTAAGTTTTTTCCGCAGGCTGAATAACCCAGGCAATATGCTTCTGCTGTTTTCATTTCTGAGTCAATGTATATTGTGTTGTAAAAATTGTCTTTATCTAGAATAATCATTTTTGAGGGAATTATCTTTATCTTGTTTCCATTTACATAGATTTTATGGGCCTCTTTGACAGATGGACTTTTGTATTCATAAGAATAACTTTTTAGAAATATCTTTCCTTTTTCTATAACTGATTTTATGTCGGCAGGTATTTCTTCGGGTGATTCTTGAGGGGTTGTTTCTGCCTTATTAGTTATCTGCTGTGTTTGAGGGGTTGTTTCTGCTGATTCTTGCCCAACTGGTGCCTTAACCTGGGCCTCGTTTGTTGTTGCTGCACAACCAACTAATAAAACTAGAACTAATATTAACCCATATATTGAATATTTCATTAAAATCCCCCCCTTTATTTTTTATATTCTTTTATCTATCAGAGTATAGCTGAATCTATTTAGGAATTAAGTACTCTGGAATATTCACATCTGAGTCCTGGACAACATTGAATGCAGTATTAGTAAATGAGTAAGACTTATCTTTTTGTTTTATACTATAGATAAAACCATATTTTGAGTCTATTATCACTTCACCGATATTTGTTTCGAGTGTCCAGCCAGCTTTACCCAGATAAAATCCTTCATCTATTTTCTTTGCTTCAGTTATATCTGAAATCCAATCAACTGGAGTCTTGATATAAGTTGTAGAATAGTCCAAATCTGCCAGTTTTCCTGTTTGTTTTCCGCACCTTGAATGAGATATGCAATAGGCTTCTGCTGTTTTCTTTTGAGTGTCTAAATATATCTGCTTGACTTCAGATATATAATCAATCTTCATCTTGCTTCCTTTGACATAGATGTTGTATTGGACACCTGAAGCATCCCTGTATTGATAGGAGTAGCTTGTTAGTTTGGTTTTTGCGTAACTAAATATCTCTTTGATTGGGTCTTCTTCTGGTGGTTGAGGTGTTTGTTGTTTAGGCTCTTCTGGTTTAACAATGATCTCTTCTTCCTCAATCTCTTTCTGTTCCCCTAGTATCTGATCTTCTGTTTCAAGTACATTATCCTCTTCCTGAGAGATTTCGTTATCTATAACCTGCTGATCTTGTGCTGGTCCTATCTCATTAGGAAGATTACTTTGGCCAGGTGTTTGATTTTCATTCTTTGAAGCACAGCCAAAAAGCAGAATTATGACTATCAATAACATTATAATATTAGACTTCATATAAATCACCCCTTTGATGAGTTTAGAGTAGGAAACTATTTAAATCTTACCAATTTTGCTAGTTTATGACTGACTTAGTTGCTTGCTTATCCACAGGAACAGGGACATGGGGGCATGTTTCAAAGGTTATTGAGGGTATGGGATGGGGAAAGATATTTCTTATAACTAATGAATCTGCAAAGGACAAGTTCAAGAGCCAGAAAGATGCTGAGATGGTTTTTATCGATACTAAGAAGACTATAACTGAGATGGCGGAGGATATAAAAAAGGCATTGCAGGGAAAGATAAATGATCTAGAAGTTGGATTGAATATTGTTTCTGGTGAAGGGAGAGAGCATATGGCGATTATTTCTGCTTTGTTACAGCTGGGGGTGGGAGTAAGATTGGTTGCTCTGACTAAAGAAGGAGTTAGAGTAATCTAGAAACGTAAACTCGGTATCCTGATTTTTTAGCTATGTCCATCACATTTCCAAAGACTTCATTCATCTTTTTTTCAAGCTGTTTTCCGCCTTTGTTGTGTCTTGCTACGAGCTGCAGAAGACCATCTTTTTCCAGGTGATCTTTGGCTTTTTCAATCATTTCATAACATATATCCCTGCCAGCAAATTGAGGCGGGTTTGTTATTATTGTATTAAATTTTCCTTCAATCTTTTCATATAGGTTTGATTTTTTTGCAGAAGCGTTTTTTATGCTGTTTAATTCTATATTGTCTCTTGATAATCTTACTGCTCTTTCGTTTATGTCAGTCATAAGTACTTCTGATTGAGGGAATGCCTTTGCCAAAGAAATGCCTATCGGACCATAACCGCAGCCTAAATCTAGTATTTTCCAATCCTGTTCTATTATACAGGTTTCGATTAAAAGTTTTGTTCCTTTATCTATTTTACCGATTGAGAAAACACCTGAGCCTGTTTTTAGTTTTATCAGGTTTCCCCTTAAGTTAGGCTCTATCTCTGTAATTCTTAGATTGGATGTTTGTTTTTCAGAATAATAGTGTTCCATGTTAAATCCTTGTTGTAAACATAATATTATAACAATTGAGGATAGTTTATATATTTTGTGGAAAAGTTATTTTTGATTTGGATGTATTGTTTTTGAGGAAAGAATAAAGTTTAAATAATTAGGAAAAATTATACTAGATGTATGGCAGCTAAAAAATGTAGATTATGCAACAAAAAAATTCTTGATACAACTACGGATCAAAAATATTGTTTTAGGTGTAACCAAAAATATAGCGGAGATTTAAGAAAAATATATTTTTTAGTATTGCAGAAAGAAAAAAAGGGAATTAAATGCATTTGTAGAGAATGTAAGAATATTGTTTATTTGCCTAAGGGTAGAGTTAAAAGATTTAAGTATTGTTCTCATTCATGTTCTAATAAGGCAAAATCTAGATTATACAAGGGGGGAGAAGAGTTTAAAACTACACCAAAAGTATTGCCTGAATACATAAAAGTCAAAATAAAGAAAACTATGAAGAATAAAAAACTCCACGGTCCAAGAAATTATTTTTATGGCAAAAAACATAAGGGAGAAACTAAAGATAGATGGAGCAAAGATAGGAGTGGAAAAGGCAATCCTGCATATGTCCATGGTGGATCAAAAGCGCCATATCCTTTAAAGTTTAATCCAAGATTTAAAAGAATGATCAGGGAAAAATATCATAATACCTGCCAATTATGTGGGAAAACTAAAGAAGAAATTAAAGGATACCACAAGCAGTTAGTACCTCACCATATTAACTATTGTAAGGATTGTTTAAACTTAGAGAACTTTACTTTATTATGTTATGAATGTAATAAAAAAGTTAATGGGAACAAAGAATTAGATAGAAGTTATTGGTTTGCTTTCTTTTGCTATCATGCAGGTATAGAGCCAGAGATATTGTTTTAAGAAATGAATAATAAGTATACCGCAATAGTGCGGTTTTATTTGAATTCAAAACGATAAAAATAAATATATGATGGATATACTGATTGATTAGGGTGATAATCAAAGCAAGGCGTTTCAACTTCGCGTTGGGACAAAATTGGTATTGCGGTGCAAACCCGTGATTATTGCCCACTTTATATTCTAACCTTGCATTTTGATAAAATCTCTTCAATTTCGCTTAAATCAAAATTATAGGCAGATATTCCATCAATAATTCCCTTGTATAGGTTATGGGCTGTTTTTTGAATTAGTGAATCTTTGCTATGCCTACACTTGGATATATGATCCCTTTTGTTTAAGGTTGGAAATTCTTTTTTTAAATTTTCAATTAGTATATCACTTATTTGATTAAAATGCCCGTATAAATCCTCGCAAATGAGAAACTTATAATTATGGGTTATTCTTTCGCTTAGGGCTATTCTTTTTAATAATAAGATTACTATCGCACTATAAACTCTCGGTTTTAATGATTTGGGATTATCTATGCAATATTTATTATTGCGATTATTATATATTATCTGATCTTGTAGATGTTTTGGAAACCGAAAACCATACCTTTTCTTGTTGTTGTATACAATAGCTATACTAAAACCTCTATCGAAAATATCGTTTCCAGATGCATCTACTTCAAAAATGTCCGGCATTTGGATAAATAATCCAAGTTATTATTTAAATATTTCCTTGAATAATCTTAGAAAAAGGTATAATCTCCATTATGGCATTATCCCGTAGAGATTTAATAACAGCCTGTCAATTGCACGAACTATTTCTGGACCTTGGCCTTGAGCAATTATACAGTTATTTGAGTAAATGATTCTGGCCTCTGGCTCTTGCTGTATATATAATACAGGCATATTTGTGTTATCGCAGGTTATTATTGGCCTGTCTGAGCAAGCAGTTGTTTCATTTTTGTCGCATGATGCTATTGGCATTTTATTGAATGCTTTTATTATATTTTGATCGAATTCGCCGATTGCAAGAGCTACATAGTTTAGGTTGCTTCCAAGAGGATCAAATGTGATATATATGCTGTTTGTGGAATCGAAAAGAGTTGAGTTTAGGTAACCTTCAATCGGAACATCTATTAAATCATTTGGCCCATAATGCAAAGGTATGCCAAATAAGCTTGTGCCTGCTTTGTTCTGAACCTGAGTGTACCAAAGGCCATTTGCATAAACAAAGCTATATCCATTATATAAATAACCTTGTTCTGGTTTCAGTTTACCCTGCAGATTTAATGTATGTAAATCGTCTATTGTCTTTGGCTCTTCTTTTTGAAAATTTTTAAGTATAAAAAGAGATACTAAAATTACGACTATTACAGCGACTGCTGCTATCAAAATCCAGTCTGAAACATGCTTTTCTTCTTTTATCTCTTTATTTAGTTCTTTTATCTCTTCTTTTACTTCTTTGGAATCTATCTCTTTTATTTCTTTCAAGAATATCACCCAATAACTCCAACGATGGAATATAAGAGCCGGTCTTTTATCCTTAATATGTCAATATTGTTTCTTGCTTCTGCGATTATGCAATTGTTTTGCAGAGTTATCTTTGTTTCATTTGACTGCATAAAATAGATTACAGGGATAGAGTAAGTTGCGTCATCGCAGGTTATTATAGGTAGATTAAATGTGTTATTTGCTGTAAAACCGGATCTGAGGTATATGCTCATCTTATTTAATGCAAGATTCATATTATATTCAGCCAAGGCAATCTCTTCTGCGAATGTGTCATTTATAATTGAGGTTGAATCTATTTCTGGCTTGTTTGATATGAAAGAAGATATTTCAGGGCTTAGTTCTATTGGTTCAACATCTACTGGGCTGTAATCAAACAAGAAGTTTTTGTGGTTGATTGAAGCTGACCACCCATAATTAGTTCTTTTGAATTTTATCTTATTGTATTTAAATTGAGTGGTGTTGTCTGAACTGCTATAAATAAAACCAAGTATGGAGCTAACCATTATTAAAGTTATAAAAATAACTAAGACCATGCCCCATTTCGACTTTTTTTCTTTTTTTACCATAGTTATTGGTTTTTTTGATTGATATTTAAAGGTTTTGAAACTTTTTAGATAACAGATAAACTTATAAAGTAGAATTTATAATAGATTATCATAGGGGATTAATATACTGAGATGAATAAAGACATTGTAATAAAACTAGAGAATGTATGGAAGATCTATAAGATGGGTGAGGTAGAGGTTCCTGCATTGAGGGGATTGAATCTAGAAGTGAAAAGAGGGGAATTTCTGGCTTTGATGGGTTCAAGCGGAAGCGGGAAGAGCACTGCAATGAACATGATAGGATGTTTAGATATACCTACAAAAGGAAGAGTTTTTTTGGAAGAACATGATATTTCAAAGCTTCCTGAATCTGATCTAGCTCAGATAAGGGGGCAAAAGATAGGGTTTATTTTTCAGCAATTTAATTTGATAGCTACATTAAGCGCGCTTGAAAATGTTGCATTGCCCATGATATTCCAGAATATTGCCAAGGAAGAGAGGGTGAAACGGGCTAAAGAATTGCTTGATATGGTCGATTTGGGTGAGAGATTAGATCATAAGCCAAATGAATTAAGCGGGGGCCAGCAGCAGAGGGTAGCAATAGCAAGATCATTGGTTAATAATCCAGAGGTTATACTTGCTGATGAGCCAACAGGAAATCTAGATTCTACTTCAGGGCATAAAGTAATTGATTTTTTAAAAAGCCTGCATAAAGATGAGAAGAAAACCATAGTGATGGTAACTCATGACAGCGATGTTGCAAAGTGCGCACAAAGAATAGAGCATTTATATGACGGGCAAATTGTAAAAGGAAAGAAACATTTTTAAAGATTAAAGATTGAGGTGTTATAAAATGAACAAAAGAGGTTTAATGATTGGATTGATTGTAGTTTGTTTTTTGATTAGTTCTGTATTTGTGATTGGAGCAAATACTGTTTCCTTTTACAGCATGAATGTAAGTATGGTAAATCAGGAGCCAAGCCCTGCTGAAGCAGGAAGATATGTGACTGTAAGGTTCAAGTTAGAGAATGCAGGAAGAGAGAATGCAGAAGACATTATTATTGAATTATTGCCCAGGTATCCTTTTTCGCTTGATCCTGGAGAAAGTGCTGTGAAAAGTATAGGATCTATATATAGCAGACAAACAGGCGCAGTTGGAGTGATAAAGGATTATAGGTTAAAGGTTGATGAAAATGCGCTTGAAGGAAATAATGAAATAAAGTTGAGGTATAAGATAAGGGATAATGAATGGGTAGAATTAGAGCCGTTCTATATTAATGTAAGGCCGCATGACATTCTGGTAAGCTTAGAGAAGATTGATGCGCCAAGCATGATAAAGCCAGGAGAAACAACTCAAGTGGGAATCAGCCTTAAGAATCTTGCATCAAGCTTTATCAAGGATATAACTGTAGAGCTGGATCTAAGCGGAGTTCCTTTTGCTACAATAAATTCTACAAATAAGAAGATAATAAAACAGATTGATGCTGAATCCAGCGGAGAAGTAGTATTTAACCTGATGGCTGAGCCAAGCGCAGAATCAAAATTGTATAAAGTCCCGATAAAGCTGGAGTTTTTTGACAGGCTTGGAACTAGATATTTAAAGAATGAAACTGTGGGATTGACTGTTGGAGCAGAGCCTGATTTAAGCATTACACTAGAAAGCTCTCAGATATACAGCAAAGGCGGCATGGGGGATGTTTCTATCAAATTTGTAAATAAAGGAGTTACAGATATTAAATTTATGAATATAATGTTAGAGGAAACTTCTGAATTTAAGATAATATCCCCTAGTGAAGTATACTTAGGGAATATTGATTCAGATGATTATGAAACAACTGATTTTAAAATTTCACTTAAGAAAGTTAAAGGGGATGAAGTAAACCTGCCATTATCCATCAATTATAAAGATGCCAATAATAATGAATATGAGCGGGATGTGAATGTTAAATTGAAGATATACTCATCGTCTGAGGCAAAGGCACTTGGGCTGAAGAAAGGCAATGGAGCTACAGGGATATTCATAGTAATAGTGATTGTTGCAGTGGGATTTTTCTTTTACAGAAGATGGAAGAAAAAGAAAGATGGAAAAAAGGAAAGCGAAGGGTTTAAGCTAAAGATTCCTTTTTTTAAAAAGAAATAGATGAGCCTAAATGATAAAGGACTTTTTCCTTTTTTCTTTTGGAAACTTAAGATCGAGGAAGTTAAGAAGCTGGCTGACTATGCTTGGAATATTTATAGGCATAGCTGCAGTTGTTGCGCTTATTGGATTAGGTGAGGGACTTAGAAGCGCTATAAATTCACAATTTGGTTTTTTAGGAACGGACATATTAAGTATAACTGCTTCTGGAGGTTTTGGACCGCCTGGAACTGGGGTTGTTAATCCCTTGACTGAAAAAGAGATTAATAAGATAAAAGATATCCCTGGAATTAAAGAGGCAGCTGGGAGACTACTTGAACCTGGAAAACTTGTTTTCAACGATAAAGTTGCTTTTGGTTATGCTGCAAGCATTCCTGACGGTGAAGGAAGGTCAATGATGGAGCATGTTATGAATATGAATGTTGAGAGAGGGAGGCTTTTGAGAGATGGAGATAGTGGAGTTGTTTTTTTAGGGCATTTATTCATAGAAGATGATAATCCTTTTGGAAAACCTATTTTGCCAGGCTCAAAGGTTATGGTCCAAGATAAAGAGTTTAAAGTGATTGGGATAATGGAGAAAAAAGGAAATTTCCAGTTAGATGGGGCTGTATTTTTGAATGAAGAAGACCTTAGAGATTTAGTAGGCAGGCAAGGAGATGATTACGATATAATTGCAGCCAGGTTTGATAAAAGTGCAGATGTTGAAAAAGTAAAGGAAGATATAGAAAAAAAGTTAAGAAAAGTAAGAGATGTTAAAGAGGGAGAAGAAGATTTTTCAGTCCAAACACCAGGCAATATATTAGAGAGTGTTAATTCTACAATATTGGCAGTCCAGATATTTGTTTATATAATTGCAGGGATATCTCTTTTAGTTGGTGGTATTGGGATAATGAATACTATGTATACTGCAGTTGTTGAGAGGACAAAGGAGATAGGAATCATGAAGTCAATAGGCGCAAGGAATTCAGCAATATTCACGGTGTTTTTTATTGAGTCTGGGCTATTAGGCTCAGTAGGCGGAATAATAGGAGCTACACTTGGTTTTTTAGGTGCAAAGGGAGTTGCATTTATAGGCAGGCTTGCTCTTGGCTCTGAACTCATAGATGCTAAGATCAGTGTTGGGCTGATGGTTGGAGCAGTGTTATTTTCGTTTATAATCGGTTCTTTTTTTGGAACTTTGCCTGCGTTTCAGGCTTCAAAATTAAATCCAGTAGATGCATTGAGGTACTCTAAATGATCTTAGACCTACTGAAATATTCGATTTCGAACTTATGGAACAGGAAGTTAAGAACGTCATTAACTGTACTTTCAATACTTATAGGAATAACTGCTGTATTTGCATTGGTCAGCTTTGGAGAAGGGATCAATAAATATGTGGCGGATCTTTCGCAGGAGATGGGTTCAGATAAAGTAATGATGATGCCTGGAGGGGGTCTTACAAACGCTCCTGGAACAAGCAACTTATTATTCACAGAAGAGGATTTAGAGTTTGTCAGAAAAACAAACGGAGTTTCTGAAGCGACTGGAATGATGATCACTTCTGGAAAAATAAAATTTAAGGATTTCAAAGAAAAATACCCTTATGTAGCAGGCCTTTCTACAGAAAACAATGAGAAAAAATTAATCGAGGAAATGTTTGCCGGAATAAAGATCATAGACGGGAGGTCTTTAAAAAAAGGAGATGTACTAAAAGCAGATTTGGGGTATGCTTACACTATCCCAAATAAGATGTTTAAAAAGGCAATTTCTGTAGGGGATAAGATCGAAATAAATGATGTAAATGTGGAAGTTGTAGGAATTTATGAGGAGGTTGGAAATCCAGGGGATGATTCAAACATTTATCTATCAAAAGAGGGTTATGAAACGATATTTAATACTAATGAATTGGAATATATCTATATCAGAGTTGCCCCTGACAAGGATCCATCTGAGGTAGCTGAAAGAGTAAAAGAAAAATTCAGGAAGAGAAGAGGCCAGAAAGAAGGAGAAGAGGATTTTACTGTACAGACTTTTGAAGATACAATAAAATCATTTACTTCAATCATAAATATACTGAATGGAGTTTTGGTTTTGATTGCTTTGATATCATTGGTTGTTGCTGCTGTAAATATAATGAACACGATGTATACTTCGGTATTAGAAAGGACGCGTGAAATTGGTGTGATGAAAGCTATCGGATCAAGAAACAAGCAGATACTTTATGTTTTTGTTATCGAGTCAGGGATATTGGGGTTAGTTGGCGGGGCTCTTGGCATATTATTAGGTTATGGAATTGCTAAAGGTGGGCAGGCAATTGCCAGGTCTGCTGGATTGTCTTTCCTTAAACCTTATTTTCCATTATGGTTGATTATTGGATGCTTGCTTTTTGCTCTTTTAGTTGGAGCAGGGTCTGGGTTATTGCCTTCCATACAGGCTTCGAAGCAGAAGCCAGTGGATGCACTTAGGTACGAATAGATACTAAACATTAAGTTAATAAATGAGCTCTAGTTTTTTTCTTCCTATGAGAAAGGATCTTACAACTGGAAGCTTGATGAAGAATGTAATAATGATTTCTATGCCTATGATAGCTGCTTTGCTTTTGCAGACAGCATTTAATATAGTTGATGCAATATATGTGGGAAGATTAAGTGCTGAGGCTATTGCCGCTGTTTCTCTTGCTTTTCCGATAATGTTTTTTGTGTTTGCTATTGCCGGGGGGATTGGTGTTGGAGCGACTTCACTTATAGCGCGATATATAGGTGCTAAGCAAGTAGAGAAAGCAGATAATGTTGCAGAGCATGCTTTGCTGATTGGAGGAGTATTAAGCATTACTTTTACGATTCTGGGGCTGCTTTTTGGGAAGCATCTAGTGGTTATGATGGGTGGAGGAGAGCTTGTTGAACTGTCATTGAGCTATTTGAATACAATATTTATAGGAACTTTCTTTTTAGTTACATTTGCTATTGCTAACAGCATATTAAGAGGAGAGGGAGATACAAAGACACCAATGATGCAGATGATCATTGCAACCCTAGTGAATATTATTTTGGACCCCATATTTATTTTTGGGCTTAAGATGGGTGTTAAAGGAGCTGCTATAGCAACAGTGATTGCCAATATTGTAGGATTTGTAATTGCAATCTATGGGCTTACACGTGAGAAGTCATCTATAAGTATAAGGCCAAAGGATTTCAAACTTGATTTTTCTATTGTTAAGAATATATTTAAGATAGGTGTGCCTAGTTCATTATCTCAGGTGAGTATGTCTATCAGCTTGTTTGTAATGACTAGGATAGTCTCTTATTTTGGGACATATGCTATTGCTGCTTTCGGGATTTCATTTAGATTAGACAGTATTGCTATATTGCCTGCCTTGGGGCTTATGATGTCTGTGATTCCAATAGTTGGGCAGAATGTAGGGGCTAAAAAGTTTGACAGGGCTGAGAAAACTGCTTATATTGTTGCTACAATGGCTGCTGTCTTTACTGGTGTTGTAGGATTGATATTTTTTGCTTTTCCACGAGTGTTTATATCGATATTTAATACACATACAGAGGTCATAAATTATGGAGTTACTTATCTTAGGATAGTTCCTTTGGCTTATGCATTTATAGGTATTGGGATAAGCATGAGCGGTGCTTTTTTAGGCGCAGGAGATCCTATTCCTGCTTTGATTACCACTTTACTTAGGGTGATCATATTAGTGATACCTCTTGCGTTGATTTTTGCTTTTGTTTTGAATATGGGGATTAATGGAATATGGTTGGCGTATGCAATATCTATTTGCATATCTGGGACTACTTCATTGTTGTGGTTTAGGTCTGGAGGGTGGAAGAAAAGGAATATTAAGAAATTAGATATGCCTACTGCTTAGGTTTTTTCATTCTTTTTAGGTAATTGTTTAATCTTATGTTTATTTGTTCTTTTAAGGTTTTGTTTAGGTTTAAGGAGTTAAGTTCTTTTATTTTAGGTAGTTTTGTTAAAGTTCCTTTAAAGATTCTTTTTGCTTTTTGACATTCTTGTTCTATCTGTCTAGCATATTTTGAATTGAAGTTTTTTATTGACGGGAATTTGGTTATAGAATTCGCACCAGCTTCTAACAATAAGTGTATTTCATCTAGATGTGTAAGCCAAGAGCCAGCTACAATCTCTATTTTTGGAAATGCTTTTCTTGTTTGTTTTATCCATTCTACATAGTATTTTGTTTTTGGGCCTTGTTTGTTTTCGTATATTGTGCCCTTTTGGGGTTTTAATCTGTAGAATGTTATTTTTTTTAGCTTATGTTTTTTTATGAAATCTTTTAAGTGCTTGAAATCGCCTATTGTTTCGCCTAAGCCTATTATGATTGTTATGGTTTTCTTTAGGTTTAACTGGTCTGCTATCTTAAACATTTCTTCTATTTCTTTTAGAGGTTTTGATGGGCAGATTTCATCTCTTAATTTTGGGGAGATGCATTCAACTGTTCCGCAGACTCCTTCGATATATGGCTTGAACAGAGTTAATTGTTGTTTGTTTAAAGTGCCTATGTTAAGCCATTGTTTTTGTTTTGTTATTTTGTAAATTGTTTTTATTATGTTTAGAAGTTCTTTGTCTGTGTAAGTGTCACATCCTCCGCTTAGAAATTCTACTTTCCACCCGCAGGCTTTGCAGATGATCGCTTCTGCGAAGATTGAAGCTAAGGTCCTTCTGTCTTTTTTTGGGTCCTGGCTCATGTTTGGATTTGATGAAAGATAACAGAATTTACAGTCTCTTTTAGAGCAGTACCAGCTGATGAAGATTGCGCGTTCGAAATGGGTTGAGTTCATATATAATCAAGAATAAGAAAGAATATAAAAAGATTGGGATATTATCTTCTCCCAAAGCTACCCCTATTACTGGAGCTTCTTCTTGGGCCGAATGAATTGCTTTGGCCTCTTGGACCGCTTCTTCTTGGACCAAACCTTCTCGGGCCTCTAGAGTCTGAAGAATATCCGCCTGAAGTCTCTCTCCATTTGATTGGGATCCTAGGCACTATAGGCAACTGTTCTTTTGTTATAGTTAATCTGTAGTCCCTTTCGATTCTTCCGAAGTTTTCATAGTCTTTTTGACATAAAAGATTGATTGCTTTTCCTGCTTCTCCTGCTCTTGCTGTTCTTCCAATCCTATGGATGTAGTCTTTTGAGTCT
>Ga0180007_10001981_pt1 | contig 25562 bp, 20 predicted proteins | sample MM_PC_MetaG_FD_121122 | JGI IMG/M metagenome (GOLD analysis project Ga0180007, IMG submission 121122) | Groundwater microbial communities from the Aspo Hard Rock Laboratory (HRL) deep subsurface site, Sweden - MM_PC_MetaG | ecosystem: Environmental > Aquatic > Deep subsurface > Groundwater... | reverse complement strand
ATTTTTTAGTGTTTTTACGGCCTGAATGAATATTCGCGATGGGTCTTACGTGTCGAGTAGGCTGAGATGCTTGTCAATAGGGGGTTTTGGGAGTTTCGAGAGGCTTATCCCCGAAACTCCTGTCAAATTCCCTAATATACTGAGCGCTTCTTTCACCAGTCCAGACTCTTGAATTTTACCGAAAATACCACATGTGGTAAAGACAAATTATTCAACTTCAGATTTAAAATTGAAATATATGGGATAACATCAACCCAAATTTCAAAAGATTGAAACAACATAATTGGAGATACGCTTTCATCAAATTTTATGAATATCTTATAAATTTCTTTTACATTATAATTTCAAAGCAGATAATCATCACGAAACGCCTTAATTATCTTAATTTTCTCAGCCAACTCATGAGCCTTTTCCGGTGTATGCGCCTGAACCGAAGACAGACTGATGGACGGGTAAATACTTTTTTCTTTTACGAGAAAGTCAAGTGCCGGTTTCAGAAAATTGAGGATACTTTTCATATCCCAAGTATCCAAAGCCCGGCCTGATATCGAAGCTGGAAAAGGGAAACCAGGAGACCGATCTTCCTGTGCTGCCATTTTAATCGCGGATAGTGATTCACCTACACCAAAAAAAGCGCCGTAAAGGGCAGTTGAAATTTTTTGACTTTCTATATTGTTCGGTTTCCCCATGAATGCAAAACTGTTTGGCGTTTTTTCAGGTCCAAGTATCTGTTGCACTTTGTGATCGTATTGAGCAATCATGTTGTGATATGTTTCCGGTCTAATTGTACCCGGACTCAAAAAAATCTCATGGTTTCCACATATGTTTTAAAATAGCCTGATGGTTCGGTGGGAACCATAAAGGATTCAAGATCGGCTTCTGTGTTGATCGGAACATCTATAAATCCTGGGAATTGATCTCCAACAAACTTCCATTTAACACCCAATTCCGGACCGCAGCCATATAATATGTAACCAGTTGGAAACAGATCACAGTCAACTTCAAATTCCTTTATGAACTTTATGTTTGCATCGGCACATTTTACCGGATCAGACACATATTCTTCAACGCTGAGACCATAATACATACACATGAAGGTATTTGAATTAATCACTACAATTGGGAGTTTATCAGGCTTTTCACCATTCATAGTACATGCCACTCTTTCTTGTGGTGTCATTTTGTTTGCAGTAGAAGTCATTGCTTCACCTCATTTTTTTAAATATGTTATTATTGATTACATTCAATAACAGCTTAATTCTAATCCTCTTTCATCATTAAACAGCACCTCTACAATGCCCCATAATTTTAATCTCCTGATTTTTTATTAAAATATGGTGTTCATTGAAAATACGCTCACGATAAAAGACAAAAAGGGTTTGAAAATCTTTAACAGAACAAAAAATTTAATTCAACTTGATTTTATTCTATTGAATATAAATGGATTAAAATAAATGCAGAGATTTGCAGTGATGCTGATTTGATTATAGCGGCCAACCGGCAAGAAGCTTGTCTAACATCTCAAGCGGGCACAAATCCAGGCACAGTGGTCACTATTGAAAGTAAAAAGGGTCCAGCCCAAAATGGCTAAACCCTTTATCTTTACTTGGTACCTGGGACGAGAATTGAACTCGTACAGCCATTAAGGCCGAGGGATTTTAAGTCCCTTGCGTCTACCAGTTCCGCCACCCAGGCAAATTCTTGGTTTTTCTATACCATTTTTCAAAATTTTGCAAGCCTAAAACCTGAACATTGTCAGTTTGAAAAAAATCTGCTAAAAGATAGGCCTATGAAATTAATTCAACCCCAAAAAATAATACTGGCATCCAAATCACCCAGAAGAAAAGAACTTCTTGAACAACTTGGACTAACGATCGCCATTGTTCCATCCGATATTGACGAAAAATCTGTTTTAATTAAAGATCCTGGAACCTATGTCCAAAAGCTCTCTGGTTTAAAAGCCAAAAATATTGCTTTATTGTATCCGGATGACTGGGTAATCGGAGCAGATACCATTGTTGTCGTTGACGATCAAGTCCTTGGAAAACCGATATCAAACGCAGATGCCTTTGGAATGCTGAACAGATTAAATGATCGCAGCCACAGCGTTTTCACCGGTTTTTCCATCATCAACCAGGAAAAAAAAATTATCGTTACACAATCGATTGAAACCACAGTATGCTTTAAAAATTTAACCCAAAGGGAAATACAATGGTATGTAAATACAGGCGAACCCTTTGACAAAGCCGGGTCCTATGCGATACAGGGGATCGGATCATTTCTGGTGAAACACATTTCAGGTTCCCATTCCAATGTTGTGGGCTTGCCTGTGTGTGAGGTTTTTGAAGTACTCATAAATTTAAATATCATCCAAATATAAGGACTTAGATCGTCATGTCATCCATCAAAGATAATCTGGATACAATACATAAACACATTTTTGATACAGCTGTATCCTCCGGCCGTAAGCCTGAACATATTCGATTGATCGCTGTCAGTAAAAAACAAAGCACGGAAGCTGTAATAGAATGCATAAACGCCGGTGCAAAAAATTTTGGTGAAAATTATATTCAGGAAGCCATCGATAAGATTCAAACAATTGGAAAGAATCTGGCCAATTGGCATTTCATAGGTCATCTTCAGTCCAATAAAGCCAAATTCGCAGTTCAATATTTTGATTATATTCACACGGTGGATACTGAAAAACTTGCAAGGGAAATCGACAAACAGGCCGGGAAAATTAATAAGATCCAGAAAATACTTGTTCAGGTGAATATTGGAAAAGAAGATACAAAATCCGGAACCCGGATAGAAGACACCCTTAAATTGATAACCCGAATCAGATCATATCCAAATATTGCCATCAGGGGATTAATGTGCATGCCCCCATATTTTTCAGATCCGGATGAGGCCAGGATCTATTTTAAACAATTGGTCCGGATCCAAGAAAAAATAGGAGAACAGAAATATGAGAATGTATCCATGGGGCACCTTTCCATGGGGATGAGCAATGATTTTAAAGTTGCCATTGAAGAGGGATCAACAATGGTAAGGGTTGGTACTGCAATATTCGGGGGAAGGGTTTGAAACTATTACTTCACATCTGCTGTGCCCCCTGTTCTATTTATCCGGTTAAGGTACTGCGCCAGATGGACATAGAGGTGATGGGATTTTTTTATCGGCATAATATCCATCCCTTTCAGGAGTGTCAAAAAAGAGAGCAGACCCTGAAACACTATTCTACATCCATCGGGTTAAAGGTTATTTATCAGAAGGATTACAAGCTTGAAAATTTTTTACAATCAATTGTTTTCAGAGAAAAAGACCGGTGTCAGTATTGTTATTACGACAGGCTGAAAGCAACAGCACTGGTGGCCAAAAAAGGAAAATTTGACGGTTTTTCCACCACCCTTTTATACAGCAGATTCCAGAATCACCATCTGATCAGAAAAACCGGCGAAGCCATTGCCAAGGAATACCACCTGACCTTTTTTTATCATGATTTCAGGGAGGGCTGGCGTTTTGGAATCGACGAATCCAAGCGTCTGAATATGTACCGGCAGCAATATTGTGGATGCATATACAGTGAAAAGGATCGATATTTCACAGATACAGAAAAATCCATAGCTGTATTATGATTCGCCTAATTTGAAGTTGTTTTTTTAATCTGATTGAGCATCCGCACCAATTGCTGATCTGCTTTGTGAAGTCTTGCTGCAAGGATACCGAATAAATGTTTTGCCACTTCCGGATATTTTTCTATGATTTCAATTAATTTATCACCGGGAAAGCGCTTGACCTGTGATCGTCCCTTGGATAGAATGGATGCTGATCTGGGTTCTCCTGTGATGGCTGCCATTTCACCAAAATATTCTCCGGGTTGAACAATCTCGGCAATTTTTTTGCCGCCTTTAACAACGTATACCCCACCTTGAACCAGCTTGAAAAAATCAATATCCGTATTGCCTTCCCTGATAATAATATCCTTATCATCGTATTGTTCAATATCTGGATTAACAAGATATGCAGGCAATACCTCTTTGCTGATAGTGGTCTTTTTTAAAACCTCCTCCAGCGAGGTTTCTCCGCTCCTGACTTTTTCCAGTCCGGCATCCCGCAAGGTGACCATTCCTTCCTGAATGGCCACTTTTCTGAGCTGATCTTCGGTCAATTCAGAACTGATCGCTTTTCCCACCTCATCATTGACTTCCATTAATTCGTAAAGCCCGACCCTGCCCTTGTAGCCGGTTCCATTGCAATGCCGGCATCCTTTAGGACCATGGATTTTCAAGGTTTCAATTTCATCCTTTGAAAATCCCTGAAATTCCAAATCTTTTGAATTATACCCCGTAACAATTTGTTTGCATTCCGGGCACAGCCGTCTGGTCAGCCGCTGGGACAGAACCATGGTAACAGATGCGGCCAGCATGTATGCAGGGATTCCAATGTCAATGAGTCTGCCGATGGTTGCCGGACAGTCGTTTGTATGAAGGGTGGCAAAAACCAGATGACCTGTCATTGACGCCTTAATCGCAATTTCCGCAGTTTCAATATCCCGGATTTCCCCAACCATTATAATATCCGGATCCTGTCGCAGGAATGCCTTTAAAGCAGCCGCAAAGGTCATGCCAACCTCTTCTTTTACCAGAACCTGATTAATTCCTTTAAAATTAAATTCAACCGGGTCTTCGGCGGTTAATATTTTGATATCTTCTTTATTCAACCGATTCAATATGGAATAAAGGGTTGTTGTTTTTCCGCTTCCCGTGGGACCTGTGACCAGGACAAGCCCGTATGGCCTTGAAATAGATCTTTTCAAGCGATCAAAGGTTGATGCTTCAAACCCCATTTTAGTCAAATCAATGTTAAGCGCGCTTTGATCAAGGATACGCATGACAATGCTTTCACCAAAAAGTGTCGGCAATGTGGAAACCCTGAAATCAATGGATTTTTTTTTGCCCAGGCGAAGTTTTAACCGGCCATCCTGGGGAATTCGTCTTTCCGCAATATCCAGCTGGGCAAGAATTTTAATCCTTGAAATGACCGCATTTCTGATGCTGACAGGAAGATTCATGGCTTTATACATTGACCCGTCAAGCCTGTACCGCACCTGAAATGACTTTTCAAAGGGCTCAATGTGAATATCACTGACCCCGTCATTAATGGCTTTGGTCAGGATACCATTCACAAGCTTGATAATGGGTGCATCCGATGCCATGAATTCGTCCTGGGCGACTTCCCAATCACCAGCACCGACTTCAACCTCTTCTGCAGCTTCTGAAACCAGGGAGCCAAAATCTTCCACAGACGTGATGGGTTCATTATCTTCAGAATCTTCTTCAAAATGAAGAAAGCTTTTATATTCCTGATCACTGATTTTGTAATAATCGCGGTATGCCTGGATCACATCATTTTCAGTTGAAACATAGGCCTTGATGGTTTTTCCGGTTTTTTCCTGAAGTTCGGCAACCAGATTGGTATCTGTGGGTTCCACCATGGTAATGGACAGCACTTCTTTTGTTAATTCAAGCGGAAATACCATGCCTGGTTTTGCCACTTTATAGGGCAACAGCTTTAATACCTGTGGCTCAGGTTTTATATCGGAAAATTTGATAATTTTATAATGATACCGCCGGCTAAGGACATTTATGATTGTATCAGGATCGATATATCCTTTATTTAAAAGGATATTGCTGAGGCGCTCATTTGTTTTTTTTTGGATGTTTAATGCCTCATCCAGCTGCATGCTGGTGATCTGGCCTTCTTTTGAAAGAATCTCTCCGATTTTGGTTTTTCCTGCACCGGATTGATCTTTTATGGTTGCCTTCAGGCTGGATGATTTGTCCATAGATAAAATCCTCAACTGATTGACTCGACTTTCGCCCTTAAGTCCTTTCAGACAGGGTCAGGCTTGTTGTATTGTGTTTTTATCAATAAATCTACAAAAAAATGCAATACTGCGTGCCTGACCCACTCAGCAAAAGTCGAGGAATTAACGATGCTTATACAGCCTGACACCACCGGCAAGGATTAATAGACCCCCTAAAATATAAAAACAGAATTTAACTATCAAAATTTTTTGTTTGAAAAATTCAATGGTTTCCACCTGGGGTATGACCTGAGGTATGCGGTAAAAGACACCTAATCCCACAGCAATTAAGAGAATACCATAATAAAATTTCAATTTTTTTTTATCCATCTTGATTTATTCCCTTTCAAACTCTTCCAATTGTTGATTAAATCGGGCTTCAATTTTTTCAAAGGCATTCATTTGTTTTTCAAGCTCATCAAATAAGCTTTCATTCAAATTTTCAAGTTTTGCCAGTTCCTTGGCTAAGCTTTGAATTTTCTGGCCATCTTGATTATTTGAAGCATCTAATAAATTTTCATTGATGTTGCCGATTAATCCTTCATTTTTATCTATGTCATTTTCCAGGTCGGCGATTTTTTGTTTTAATGATTTGGTTTCCCGGGATTTTTGAGTGATAATTTCCGATTTTTTCTGACGAATTTCTTTTTTTGACAAAACAGCCATTTTGGGTCTTTTTTCAACAGCAAATTCTTCATCTCCCCACCCTTCTTTTTCTAAAAACGATTGGTAAGTCCCTTCAAAAACAGATACAGTTTCATTTTTAAATATCACCAGCCTGTTTGCAAGGGAATGAAGAAACATTTCATTGTGCGTTACAATCACCACAGCCCCGGCAAAATTATCCAGGGCTGAAACAAAAGAATCGCAGGACTCTATATCCAGATGATTCGTCGGTTCATCAAGCAGCAGTAAATTTAAAGGCGTCATCAGTAATTTACCCAGCATTACCCTTGATTTTTCTCCTCCAGATAATACAGATATTTTCTTTAACGCTGCATCCTGTTCAAACATCATAGCCCCGCAAATATTTCTGGCATTCTGTCTGTCAGAATCACTGGATGCTAAAATAATTTCTTCTTCAACCGTAAACTCGTCATTTAAAGATTGAACATTTGTCTGTTCAAAATACCCGGGATATACACCGGGATTGATTTTGATATTGCCGGAAACACAAGGGACATTCCCGCTGATCAGTTTTAAAAGCGTTGTTTTCCCTTTACCGTTCTTCCCAATGATGGCAATACGATCATCTGGATAGACCGTCAAAGAAAAATCGCTGATCAAAGGGGTGTCAGGTTGCCAGCCAAAGTATAAATTTTCTATCATTAAAATCTGTTTGCCGGAAAAAGGATGGTAATTAAATTCAAATTCAAGATTTTTCAATTTCTGAAGTTTTTCTTTTGTCTGAAATTTTTCCAGGGTTTTTATCCGTGACTGCACCATATTTGCCAGGCGGGCTTTTGCCCGGAATCTGGAAATGAAGAGTTCAACCTCTTTTTTCCGCTTTTCTTCATTCTGCCTTGTTTTCTCATACACTTCTTCATCCTGGGCAACCTGCAAATAGTATTTAGAGGTATTTCCCATGATTTTTTTTATTTTACAGCGGTGAATACCGGCAATATGCGTCACAACGTCATCCATAAACCCCCTGTCATGTGTGACCAGCAGGACCTCACGCGGCCATGAAATAAGAAATCGTGAAATCCATCGAATGGATGTGATGTCAAGGTAGTTGGTTGGCTCATCCAGTATCAGCAGATCAGGCTCTGAAATCAATACCTTGGCAAGATTGAGCCGAACCTGGAAACCACCTGAAAACTCACCCGGATTTCTGATAAGATCATTTTGAGAAAACCCGAGTCCGGCCAGAACTTTTTCCGCCTTCCAGGAATGATCTTTTTCATGTTCTAAAAGCCCTAACATGGCTTCGTCGATTACCCTGGTCTTGGTAAAAGAAATTTTTTGGGATAAAAATCCCATGCGATATCCGGTCGGATAAGAGATGCTGCCTTGATCCGGGTGATCGCTGCCTGAAATCATGTTTAACAAAGTGGTTTTACCATGGCCGTTTCTGCCAACCAAACCGACTCTTTCACCAGGATTAATCCTGAAACCGGTATTATCCAGAAGAATCTGACCTCCAAAACCTTTTACGATACCATCTATATTCAACATTGTTTTTATCTGTCTATTGTTTCAGTTTTTAATTGTTATCCCTTTGGATATTCGAATATTAAGTCCATAATAACTCTTTGGGAATAACAAGCAAGAAAAAACTTCTCCCTTACCCCTTCACCTATTTTCTATGTACAGGGCACCCCACATCATTTTTTTTCGGTTACAAGCTTGGGAAATATACTAAATTAATTACTTGACAATTTTTCATATATCAGCAAAATTGACTTTTAAAGTGCCATAGCAAACAGATGTTCGGGAGAAAAAATATGATCGATAAGCTTTACATCATAAAGCAAATTCTTGAAACAGACGAGAATACCGATATAAAAATCCTATCAATTCTTGACCTGGCCAAAGAAAACCCTGTTCAAGAGAACATTCACCTTATCGAAGAACGAGTGGCAAAACGAAAAAAAATTATGATAGAGGTCAGCTTAAGCACGGATAAAGAAAAAATTATTGCAGAGACTGAGGATATTTCCGCCACTGGTGCGTTTATTAAAACCTCAAAAAAAATTGCCAAGGGTGAGCACATTTCCATAAAGCTCACAAATCCCAATGGTGTGGAGTTTATTCTCGGTGCAAAAGTCATGCGGGTCAAAAATCATGGGATTGGTGTGATGGTTAAGACAATCAATCAAAACGACAGAGAGAATTTAAACAAATTTCTTAGCCGCCTATAAACTGTGTTCTTCCGACCTGGTGCGTTATCATTTTTTTTGTTGACAACCGGACTGTATAAGAGTTATGCCTGCTATAAATTAATAATTTTCCGTTGAATCGTGGAGAGCGCTTGGGAACATCTGTCAAAGAAAATTCTACAGAAAAATTGTTAGATGTTATCCGTGGTGTCAGTCACAAAAAGCCCCCTGTAAATATTCCTCCTCCTCCCCAAAAAATTGAACCCGTCAATTTAAAAAAAATAAAAAAGAACAGTTTGAATCTGGGTGTTCTGTTAAATCCGGAAGACATCACCTTTGTTTTAAGCTCTAATAAAAACAATAAAATCATAAAATGGGCAGTTGTTGAACTTCCCGAAGGCCTTGGAACAGAGGATATCGGGTATACCCTGTTTTTAGAATCAAATTTAGAAAATTTTACAGAAGGAATCAAGGCGATTCCCACATGGTGCACCATTGATTCCACCAAAGTGAAATTGAGGAATATTACCATTCCTGATCTTCCTTCGCAGAAAATAGCCAATGCCGCCTTTTGGGGATTTAAAAAAGAAGTTGATTTTGATGCAGACCAGGAAATATTTAACTTTGAAATCATCGGTGACCGGATTGTCAAAGATGTCAAAAAGAAAAGCCTTCTTGCATTTGCAATTGAAAAAACCCAGGTTAAAGAATTAAAGACCCTGTTTTTAAAAGCGGGTTTCAAGCTTGAAGGAATCACCACCATACCGTTTGCGTTTCAAAATTTTATTCGTACCAGACATCTTCAAATGCAGGATTCACCATTTACAATTGTAAATGTATCCAGAAAAAATTCAGACGTCGTTTGCTTTTCCGATACCAGTATTCTGCTGACAAGAAATATCAGAACCGGTTCATTTAATCTGGTTGAAAATTTTATGAAGTCCTCTGATAAAAGCGTTGTTAAATTTCTTTCCTCTTTAAAAAACATTCAAAGCACTGGTTTTTCTCAAATCAAACTTCCTAGTGAGCGCTTGATTGAAAAAATTTCAAGAACCAGCGATTATGGTTCTCAAAATTATGCCGATAATGTCCCAATGAAAAATTTTTATTTCATTGGGGAGACAGATTCGTGTGATGCTTTCATGGAATTTGCTGCCAATTCTGTATTGACGGGTGTTAAACACTTTAATCCGGTGTTTACGGCACTGCCCGGCTCGGTTACCGTGCCATATCCTGAAAATGCCTATGAGAGAGGACTTGTTACGACCGCATTTGGTATTTCACTATCTTCCAATGAGTATACGCCAAACTTTTTGTTTACGGCCGATGACAAGTTAAACAAAAAAAAGAAAGAAAAAATCAATATTGCCGCATCAATTATATTTGCCCTTATTTTCTTATGTTGTGCTGGTTTTGCAAACTGGCAAGGAGTGGTAAAAAACCGGGAAATGAAAAAACTGGATGAGATTGTTCATACAAAAAACAATTTCGATCCAAAAATTAACCAGGAATCAATCGCCAATCTGATTTTTGGCACAGAGCAGAAAATAAAATTGCGGAATCAATATATTTCAGATTATTTCCCGCTGGCCGTAATCAATGAGATTTGTTCAACAACTCCCAAAAATATCAGTGTCTCTTCGCTTGAAGCTGATTTTTCCGATCAGAACAAAAATAATCATCAAGACGAAAAAACTGCCAGAAAGATACTGGCCAGGATTATTATAGTCGGATCAACCGGGATCAATTCTGATTCGGTTTTTACCGAATACATTTTAAATCTTGGGAACTCCAGGATTTTTGGTGATGTTGAAGTATTGGAAAAAAACATAGATGCTGCCGAAAAAACTTTAAAATTTAAAGTGAGTGTGGAAATTATATAATGGCCGGGATTAATCATAAAGCAATCAAAGAAAGGTTAGGCACCATAACCATTATTTTTATACTACTTTCTGCGATCACGCTTTTTGTTTTTATGTTTTTTTTAATTCTGCCGGGACAAAAAGCAATAACAAAAATTCAACAGGACATACAATCTGCGTCATCAGATATCAAGGTATTAAATGAAAGTTTTGTTCCTGCATATGCAAAAGCCAAGAAATTTGAAAACATCAAATTTGAACCCAGATTTCCATTACCGAATAGAGAAACCCTTGATCGCAAAAATTTGTCAGAGTTGCCTGAAAAATTTTATGCCCTTGCAAAGGAACACAATTTAAAATTATCCAATAAGAATCTTGACCTTGGGTTTTTAAAAACCAAATCAACCTCAATTTCAATGTTTCTGGAGCTGGAAGGAAAACTTCAGGATTTTAGAAATTATCTTATTGCCGTTATTTCACTACCTTTTTTTGATTCATTTGGGAAAATTAAGATTAATTCAACGCAGAATAACAATAAAAAATTTTCTGTGGATTTAAAGATCAATATTAAATAAAATATGAAAACCCGTGAAAAAATAATCCTTGTTCTTGCCATTTTAGCCTTATCATATGGTGCGTTTGATTATTTTATCCTTTCTTCAGGAAAAACAGGGGGCATCCTGTCTGAAGCTGAAAATCAATACTCTGAGTTTCTTGAAAAAACAAATGCAACCCTGGCAAACCTTAATATCATTGAGAAAAAAAAAGCAAATGCAGATTACCTGATTTCAAGCATTGAATCTGAATGGAAAAATGATCCTTTTTTCATGATTGAAAAATTGTCTAAAAAAGAACAGAAATCACCAGCCAATCCAGAAATATCGGTTTTGACTTATTCGGGATTTATCAAACTGGGCAATAAAATGCTTGCAGTGATTGACGGGATGGAATACACAACAGGTGAGTACATAAAAGACTCTGGGTATAAAATCATCCAGATAACACCAGAAAGTGTTTCCATAAATAATAACGTGAACAACACGATCGTCCTTTATTTAAAAGAGGGGTAGAGTGAATTAAATCATGAGACCATGGTTCTATAGACATAGGCTGATTTTTTATTTTTTGTCGATGATACTCATTATTGCAGGGTGTTCTTCACATGATAAAAAAGTGAACCGCTTTGAAAAATGGGAAGCCCTTGCACAGTCCTCCCAACCGGTAACCCCTGTCCCAGAAAAGGAGTTAACTGAGCTTGAATCACCCTCTTTTAAAAAAAACATAGCAACCATTAACACCCCTCAACCAGAAAATCAAAGTCTGCCGGATGAACAAATTCAATTGCCGGTTATACCGGTTACAATGCGAATGCATGCTGTGTCCGTCCCCGTTGTATTAAGAACCCTGGCAAGAATTGCAAATATCAATATTATCCTGAATGAAAGCATCACCGGCATTGCAAATGTGGACATTAAAAATGTGCCCTGGGACCAGGCTTTTCTCAGTCTTATTGATGCATATGGACTTGCATATGAATGGTCTGGGCAGATTTTAAGGGTGGTTACAGTAGAAGATCTGAATGTTAAAAAATCATTACTGGAAGCAAAGCAGGGATTTGAGCAGAGCAAAAAAAATCATGGTGTTGCCATGTCTCAACTCAAGAAAAAACAGGCCATGCTTGAACCGCTTCTGACTAGAATTGTTAAAATCCATTATGCTGATCTTAAAAGTCTGCAGTCTAATCTGGAAAAATATCTGAAAAGTGACAATAAAAAGAGTGACGATGAAAAAGGAACCGAAGAAACTTCTGAACTGCATGGATCAATACTGCTTGATGAATTTTCAAATTCTTTGATTATCCATGCATCAAAAGATGATATCAACAAAATCATGCCCATTATCGATGAACTTGATAAGCCCATAAAACAGGTCCGGATAGAAGCCCATATTGTTGAAGCCAACTCAGATACTGCAAAAGAACTGGGGATACAATGGGGAGGGGTTGGCTCTTCGACAAACAGCAACAACAGGATTACATCCATTGGCGGGAACATGACCAGTGTATCCGGCACCAAAATGGTAGATGATCTGGGTAATGAAGTCGCCTACAACCCGACGGCGGGTACAATTGTCAATCTGCCCATTGACTCCATCGCGACCGGACAGGGACTGGCACTGGGTCTTTTAACTGAAAATATTGGTAATTTCCGGCTTTTTGCCCAACTTTCCGCCCTTGAACAACAAGGAGAGCTAAACATTATCTCAAAACCTTCCATAACAACAATGGATCATCGAAAAGCCATTATTAAAAGTGGAAAGGAAGTCCCTTTTCAGACCATTTCCGAGGGTGAGGTCACGGTTCAATTCAAAGAGGCGGTTATCAAACTTGAAGTGGTTCCCCACATTATCAGTGATAATATCATAAAGCTTGAGATCGTTACCCATAAAGATGAGCTTGACTGGACCAATACGGTAAACGGCAATCCGACAATCATTACCAAAAATGCCGAAACCATGGTGACACTTTTCAATGGGCAGACAACCGTCATTGGTGGATTGAATAAAGAAAAGCATACAGATGGTGAGGCTGGAGTTCCCGGCCTTAAAAACGTTTCCGGATTGGGCTGGCTGTTTAAAAGCACCAATAAGGCCAAAGACAAGGAAGAACTTCTCATTTTCATCACACCCTATGTCTTAAAAGAACAAAATTATACAAAAACCCCTATGAATTAGAACTATGGATTACTATAAAATATTAAATTTTAAAATGGAACCGTTTTCAAATTCACCTGATCCCGGGCTTTTTTACAGTTCTGCCCAACATCTTGAGGCGCTTCAGAAGCTTGAAATTTCAATCCGTTTAAAGCGTGGACTCAATATCATCACCGGAGACATAGGTACGGGTAAAACAACCATCAGCCGTCAATTAATCCAAAGAATTTCCCAGGATGAATCCATTAAATTTTATCTGATCCTTGACCCTGGGTTCAGCAGTCCCATTGCTTTTTTAAAATATTTACTGCACCTGTTTGTACCTGGGGAAAAATATGAATCAGATGATGAAAATATTCTGAAGGAAAGCGTTAAAGAACATCTTTTTACCAATGGGGTCGATCAGAATATCAATATTGTTTTGATCATTGATGAAGGGCAAAAGCTTTCATTGCCCTGTATTGAAATTTTAAGAGAATTTTTAAACTTTGAAACCAATGATCAGAAACTGCTGCAGATAATCATTTTTGCCCAAAAAGAATTTACCCAGAGCCTGGAACAAATTGTCAATTTCCAGGACAGGATTAACTTTTATTATAAATTAAACCCGTTAAATTACAAAGAATCAAAAAACCTGATCAATTACAGGCTTGAAAAATGTTTTATAACAGGGAAAACCAGTACATTATTCACACCATCGGCCTATTTTTTAATATATGTGGCAACCGGCGGTTTTCCTCGAAAGATTGTAACCCTTTGCCACCAGATCATGTTGTCGTTGATCATTAAAAATAAAACAAAAGCGGATTTTTTCTTTGTAAGATCCTGTATAAAAAAAGCATTCCCAAGGAAAAAACTGGTCAGGCCTGTTTTCTTGTTTCTTTTTTTTCTCTTTCTGGTTTTTGGATCCCTGTATGCGGTAAATACAAACAAACCCATTACTTTTTTTGATCAATTTTCATCTTCTATCCAGAAACCTGTGGAAACAAAAAAATCAAAACCACCTTTAAAGATTAAAGAACCCTCAGATAAAAACGAAAAGAACCGTCTGAACCCCTCTGTAACAAAACCTGAACCCAAACGTGAATCAACACCAGACATAAAACCAGAGCCACCAGTGGCAACCACCGAGATCAAACCAGAACCATTGCCAATCACAAAGATCGAACCTGTGCCAAGTGAAAGTATCAAACCGGAAATACAACCAGCCGTTACAACGGTAATAAAGCCAAACGTTCCTCCTGATTCCGGAACCACCATGGAAAAGAAACAAAAGAGTCTAATAATTCCTGAAGCATACGGCATCATTAAGGTTCCGGAAAATGCAACCCTGGCCAGACTGATAAGAATTATTTATGGCTCATTCAGGTATTCCTATTTAAATAAACTCATAAAATACAATTCCAACCTGAATGATCCGAACAATGTTAAAGCCGGCATGAATATAAACTTTCCTGTAATAGAAAGTACTGACGACCCTGATGACAAAACCATTTTTATTGTACTTTTTGAGACAGATAATTTTGAAAAATCATTTATTACGGCTCACAATTATCAAACCACGGATTTTAATGTCAGGATTCTTCCGGTCTGGAGAAATGATAAAGGATTTTTATTTCCGGTTGTGATTAACAAACCTTTTTATTCCATGACTGCTGCAGAAAAATTTAAGAAAAACCTGCCTGAAATTATCTTTGCAGCGTGTAAACCTTTAGCACAAATTAAAAACAACGGGAAAAACTAAAAGGGGTCAATTTTGGCAAAACGAAAACGACTTGGCGAAATGCTCATTGATGCTAAGTTACTCGATACCGTCCAGCTTGAAAATGCCCTGTCTGATGCCAGGAAGAGTGGATTCAAGTTAGGGCAATATTTAATCAAAAAGGGAATTGTAACTGAAAGTGCCATCGTTAATGCGATTGCTGAACAAGTCAAAATCAAGAAATTCAATCCAACGGATTATGCGATCTCTCCAGAGCTTTCAAAAATTCTGGATATAGATACGGTAAACCGATTTCAAGCCATTCCGCTGGAAAAAAAAAATGGCATCCTCACCGTTGCCATGGTCGACCCCCTTGATATCCTGGCCGTTGATCATATTGAAATTCTTACGGATACAGAAGTGATCTCTGTCATCTGTACTGAACAAAATTTTAATGATCTGTTGTCCAACATCTTTGGCGCCTATGCCGGAAAAGATGGCGTGATGCAGCAGATCCTTGATATTGAAGAGATGGATGTTGTTGAAGAAAAGGATTCTTACCCGGATCAGGTGATTGAATCCGCCCTTCAGAATATGGCGGAAGAACCACCCGTTATCAGACTTGTAAATTCTATTCTGGCCCAGGCCGTGCGTGAGGGAGCGACTGACCTGCACATCAGTCCTGAAAAAGACTATGTTGAAATACGATTGCGGGTTGATGGAAAACTTCACCACATCCCGGCTCCTCCCAAGCGAATGTTTTTACCACTGGTTTCAAGAATTAAAATTTTAGCCAATCTTGATATTTCTGTCTCCAGGATACCCCAGGATGGCCGGTTAACAATAATTATGAATCATAAGGAGATTAATATAAGGGTTTCCACCATTCCCACTGTTTATGGTGAGAATGTTGTATTGCGGCTTCTAAATACCAGCTCAGGTATCACCACGTTAGAAAAAATTGGATTGTCTGAAAAAGATATCCACACCATAAAACGGAATCTGGCTTTACCCTATGGTATGATTTTATGCACGGGTCCCACGGGAAGCGGTAAAAGCACCTCGCTGTTTGCCATGTTAAGCGAGATTAACCAACCGCATACCAATATTATTACCCTTGAAGATCCTGTTGAATACAGGATGGAACATATTCGCCAGGTGCAATTAAATCATAAGGCCGGCATGACTTTTGCCAGCGGGCTTCGCTCTATATTAAGACAAGATCCGGATGCTGTCATGATCGGTGAAATCAGGGATTCTGAGACCTCAAAAGTTGCCATCCAGGCAGCTTTGACCGGACATATGGTTTTCAGCACAGTACATACCAATGACTCCACAGGAGCCATTACACGTTTGGTGGATATGGGTGTTGAACGATTCCTGGTTGCTTCCGTTCTCCTTGTGACGATTGCCCAGCGCCTTGTAAGAAGGGTTTGCCCCTATTGTAAAAAATCTTACAAACCCACTGAAAAAGAACTCAGATTCTGGGGCCTTGAACAAAGAGGGCCTGTTGAATTTGTCATGGGGACGGGCTGCAATCAATGTATGGATACGGGGTATAAGGGCCGAATCGGAATCTATGAAATTCTTTATATGGACGACGATATCCGGCAAATGATTCTCCAGGGGAAATCTGCCCAGGATATTGCCAAATTCACAACCATGTCCGGCCGATTGAAAACCCTTAAAATGGATGCTGCTGAAAAAGTCTTTAATGGTGATACATCCGGCAAAGAAGCAGTCTCTGCAATTATGGCGAGCTGATATGGCAATTTTTAAATTTAAAGCGTTAAATGAACAAGGCCGTTCAATTTCAGGTGAAATAGAAGCGGAATCAAAAAAACAAGCCCTGGAACTGATATCTCTAAAGGGTCATATTCCGGAATCAGTTAAAAAAAAATCCGGAACCTTGAGCAAAAAAGACAGCTCAAAAAAATTTGACGATTTTTTTACATCCATAAAACCCAAAGATCTTGTACTCTATACGATGAATTTAAAAACACTGATTCAAGCCGGTGTTTCAATTATTCAATCTTTCCAGATCATGGAAGGACAGACTGAAAATAAAAAACTCCGGAGTATCACTGCTGAAATGGCAGAAAGCATACGCCAGGGAGCATCTCTTCATGAGGCGTTTTCCAGCCATAAAAATATTTTCAACGATCTTTATCTGAGCATGATAAGGGCCGGGGAATTATCCGGAACACTTCCCAATGTGATGGAAAGGCTTATTTATATCCTTGAGCATGAAGAAAAAGTGAGATCTGATATTAAATCGGCCATCCGCTATCCGATAATGGTTGTTTGCTTTTTATTCATAGCCTTTTTTGTGCTTCTTACCTTTGTTATCCCAAAATTTGCGGCTATATTTGCAAATGCCGGTCTGGAGCTTCCGTTGCCAACTAAAATATGCGTTGGTATGTACTCTGTGCTGCATGATTATTGGGTTTTTCTACTTTTAAGTGTAGCCGGTTTGATCATTTTTCTTTTCCAGTATACTAAAACTAAAAACGGACTTTTTATGAAAGATCTATTTTTAATGAAAGTTCCGCTGATAGGACCGTTATTTATCAAATCGGCAATGTCCCGATTCGGCAGTATTTTTTCAATTCTTCAGGCCAGCGGTGTTTCTGTCCTTGAATCGTTGAAAATTCTGTCTGACACCATCAATAATAATGCCATTACAAGAGAATTTGATAAAATCACAGAACTTCTAGTGGAAGGAAGGGGAATTTCCATGCCCCTTCGACAGGCAAAATATTTTACCCCCATGGTGGTTAATATGGTTGCCATTGGTGAGGAATCTGGAAATCTTGATTTAATGCTGCAGGAGATAGCCAAACATTACGACCGGGAGGTTGAGTATGCCACAAAAAGTCTTTCAGATGCATTGGGCCCCATACTCGTTGTCGGACTGGCTGCCGTTGTTGGTTTTTTTGCAACAGCAATTTTCTTACCCATGTGGGATTTGACAAAAATGGTATAATTGAGACTGCTTTGAAATTTTTTAATGAGAATAGCAAGAATCCCAAAAAATCTTCCACGGGTTTGAGATATACCCTGAGCCTGTACTTTTTAATTCCAATCATTTTTGCCGGAATTTCTGTTTTGGCGTTTATTATCGGGTTGAGCCTGAACATGCCCACTTCCAATGCGACTATAAAATTAATATCCGGAGCAGGCTTGGCTGTATTGGCATTTTTTTGCGGACTGGTGCTCTTCTGGTTTATTTTGAGGCCCATAAAACAATTTGTCAACAAAACAAAAGATCTACCCGTATTCCAGGAACGGGATACCGTTGAAAGACGGAAGGCATGGAGAGAGCCTGCTGACGAGATCCAGTATTACAGCCAGATACTCAGCCATGCCACAGATATACTTGGAAAAATGGAATCCACAAGGCTTTTTCCTGAAATTATTGGTCATTGCAGTGCCATGCGCCAGTTGTTTACACAGGTGATAAAGGTTGCTCCATCTGATGCAACAGTCCTCATCATGGGTGAAAGCGGTACTGGCAAGGAGCTTTTTGCAGAAGCCATTTACAGACAGAGCCATCGGTTAGGTAAGCCGTTTGTTAAAATAAATTGTGTTGCCATACCGGAAAACCTTCTGGAAAGTGAATTTTTCGGTCATGAAAAAGGATCATTCACCGGGGCTATGGTCCAAAAAAAAGGTAAATTTGAACTGGCTGACACAGGAACCATTTTTCTTGATGAAATCGGGGACATATCCTATGAAATGCAGGCAAAGCTGCTCAGAGTGCTGCAAGAAAAGGAATTCTCCCGGGTGGGAAGCAATACATCCATTAAAATTGATGTGCGATTTATTGCAGCAACCAATAAAAACCTTCCGGATATGGTTAAAAAAGGTAAATTCAGAGAAGACCTGTATCATCGTATTAATGTATTTCCCTTGATATTACCGCCGTTGCGGCAGAGGGATGATATCCCAGAATTAACCGCCTATTTTCTTGATGCCTTATCCATAACCAAATTCAAATCCAATGACATCACCCAGGATCAGCAGTCGTTTCAAAACCCGGCCAAACAGATGACAATCTCCCCGGATGCCCTGGAATATCTGGAATCATACGCATGGCCCGGTAATGTCAGAGAACTTAAAAATACCCTTGAACGAGCTGCCCTCATTTCTGACACCAGTGTCATTGAAATTTCACATCTGCCATTGAACATTCTGGAACATGAAACCGGCAATGCCCCTTTTTTTCAAAACAGCACCCATCTGCCGGAAGGAATGTGTTTGGATGATCACTTAAATAGCCTGGAAAAAAAAATGATCATTTCCGCCTTGATCAAATCCCGGTGTAAGCAGGTCGCAGCAGCAGAATTGCTGAACATCAATAAACGAAGCCTCTGGCACAGGATTAAAAAATATGAGATTGATGTGTCTTCACTTCAAAAGCATCATAATTTGGAGTAAAAATTCCATTTTTTTGTACGTTTGATCGGCTGATCTCTCATCTCATTACCATGGGTGCAATAAAACAACCCGTAAAAACATTGACCCGATATGATCGCATCCAAAATGTCTATCTGGATGATAAATCATTATAAATAAACCGGTTAACGCATTTATATTCTGTCGTGTACTGTTTTTTGGGAAGGGATAAAACAGGATAACTCGAAAATATTCATGAAATTATTAAAGCCTGGTATACAACCTGCAATATAAGATTCTCAATTACACAGCAAATAATTTTGTATTAGTATGTTTTATTGATCGTAACGTTAAAAATTTTAGGAGAAACAGTATGAACAGACCGGAAAATCCATTAAAAAACCAAAAAGGTTTTACCTTGATTGAAATCATTGCAGTTCTTGTAATTCTGGGTATCCTTGCAGCCGTTGCAGTGCCAAAATACATGGATCTGCAGAATCAGGCCAGAATCAAATCTGCCCAGGCAGCCATTGCTGAAGTAAAAGCCAGGCTCTCAAACGGATATGGACAGTATCTGCTGGCAAATAGTGGCGCTGCACCTGCTGACATTAAAGCAATTTGTGCTGCGGTAAATGATGCCAACGCACTGCCCGTGTCTGGAGTGGGCAATGTCCCCATGGGAGCTGATTATACAGTGGATCTTAAATACACGACAACCACTGCAACGATTACTGTATCTAAAGTTCAAAATACTGCGGTAACGGGTGTTACAGCAACATGGGTCATCCCATAACAAATATATTTTACTATGGTTCAGGGTGTTTTTAAATGCCGTTGATCATCGTCTTTGCGGATGGTGCTTCCAGACCATAAAAACTGAAGCGCCATCCTGACATGGAAAAATTGTATTTCGTGCTCGAAACCGGGTTATACACTATGCCTGTCTCCCAAAAGATGACAGGCATAGTATTTATTAAAAAAAAATGCTTGTTTTTGGTTTTACAACAATACCGGATCCATCTGGTAATTTGTAATGTAGTCGTGGCTGTCATTCTCAAAAAACACAAGCCCGTCAAGGTATCCCACCTGCCCTGCTGTTTCATGTTTCAGACCCAGTCTGAACTCTTTTAACGGATAAATATTCCAGTCATGGGAAACACACACGGCAATCTGATTTTCCTTGAGAGATGTTATCTGTTCCTTCATAAACCGGCTTAAAATGTCACAGGTCTTTTCAGGACTTTCCATTATACGTTCATCAATGCGTTTATCAAACCAGTTCCGAATAAACGTTTCATTGCCCTGATCTTCAATAAGGGGAAGTGCTTTTGTAATATCTTTGACATAAAATGGGGATAGCACAGGGTTCATGCAATTGTGATCAAGTACCTGATTGTTTTTTTGTGTAAATCCCTTATCTATCAGAAACGCTGTCTCAACGCATCTTCCCAGAAAACTGGAATATAATTTGGGCATTTGATCTGGTCCCATGGCGGCGCCGAAATCAACGGCAAAGGTTTTACCATCATCTGTTAATCCCATAAAGGGTTCCAGTCTGGCATCATTGGAAAAAAATCTATCTGAATGTCGGATGAGAACACCTATTTTTTTGATCCCCTGATCCATCAAATGATTAATGGTATCAATGGTCTGTTTTGTTCTGACTTCATATTTTAATGTCATTTTTCAACTGCTCCTGAATGGTTCTGTGGGTTTGTCTTGAATAGGTTTCATACTCTATGATATATGTGCTGTCAAGGTTACACCATCATCTGCAAGGAGAAGGCACAATGGTCAAGAATATTAGTATTATAGGCGTTCCCATGGATTTTGGGCAATTGCTTCGCGGAGTTGACATGGGGCCTGCAGCAGTCAGATACACGGGGTTGATTTCAAGGCTCAGATCTCTGGGGCATCAGGTTACTGATACAGGAGATATCCTGATACCCATTCGGGACTGTGACATCATGGCTGTCAATGGAAGCCTGAGCCGGGATGAAGACAAATATTTAAAAGAAATCACCCAGATTTGTGAATCCATATATACTGCCGGCAAAGCAATTGTACAAAAAGGAGATTTCCCCTTATTTATCGGAGGAGACCACTCCATTGCCGTGGGGACCATTGCCGCTGTCACAGACAATCAGCCCACAGGTCTCATATGGATGGATGCCCATGGTGATTTCAACACCCCGGAAACCTCTCCCAGCGGCAATATCCATGGGATGCCATTGGCCGCCATCATTGGAGAAGGCCATCCCTCTCTTGTCAATGTGGGAAGACCCGGCGCTAAAATTCATCCGGACAATGTGGTGATGATCGGTCAAAGAGACCTGGATATCAGTGAAAAACAACGGCTGAAAAAAGCCGGTATCACTGTTTTTACCATGCGGGATATTGATGAACAGGGAATCAGCTCCGTGGCCAACAAGGCGCTGATGAAACTGGTTCATTTAAAACGGATCCATTTGACCGTGGATATGGATGCCCTTGATCCTGTTGAGGCACCTGGTGTGGGAACCCCTGTTCCAGGCGGAATTTCCTATCGGGAAGCTCACCTTCTCATGGAAATATTTTCCGATTCCGGCAAAATCAGCTCAATGGATATGGTGGAAATCAACCCTATTTTAGATGTTGCCAATAAAACAGCAGAGCTGGCCGTTGAATTGATATTATCTGCATTAGGGAAGAGTATTTTGTGAACCTGGATGAATATATTCAATCCCTTAAGAATTATAAAGGGTTTGCAGGGGATATTGTCTGCCACCGGACCCTTATGCCGGTAAAGGCAGTGTTTGCTTCTCCAGATCCCCTGCTGAAAAATGATATTTCCCCCTTATTGAAATCCCTTGGCATTAAACGGCTTTACAAACACCAGAGAAAAGCCATGGAAATGATTCGCAAGGGAACGCATATCGTCATTGCAACTCCCACAGCCAGTGGTAAAAGTCTGATTTATAATCTGCCGGTGATCGATCAATTGTGTAAAGATCCTGATTCCCGTGCCCTTTACCTTTTCCCGTTAAAAGCTTTGGCCCGGGATCAGCTGGAAACAGTTCAGCAGCTGCTCACCACCGCACAAAAAGCAAATACTGCAGATCTTCAATTAAAAGCTGCCGTATACGATGGAGACATTTCCGCATATCAGAAATCAAAAATCAGAAATACCCTGCCCCATATTTTATTATCAAACCCTGAAATGCTGCATTTATCGATGCTGGCACACCACCATTTATGGGAAAAGTTTTTTAAACAATTAAAATACATTGTCATTGATGAGGTTCATACCTATCGGGGTGTCATGGGATCAAACATGGCCTGGGTGTTCAGACGTCTTCAAAGAATCTGTCGTCTATACGGATCAGAACCGGTTTTTATCTTTTGTTCTGCCACCATTGCCAATCCTGCATCTCTGGCTAAAAAATTAACCGGTCTTGATGTCAGTGTTGTAGATGAATCCGGCGCTCCCAGCGGTAAAAAAGATGTTGTTCTCATGAGAGGACTTGAAGGTGCTTCAAGGACAGCCATCGCCCTTATTCATTCTGCAGTTCACCGGGGGTTAAGATCGATCTGTTATACCCAGTCCCGAAAAATCACAGAATTGATCGCTCTCTGGGCATCCCAGAGAGCCCCTTCGTTTTCTGACAGGATCAGTGCCTACCGGGCTGGTTTCCTGCCCGAGGAAAGAAGATCCATTGAAAAAAAACTGGCCACAGGCGATCTGCTGGCCGTAGTATCCACCAGTGCCCTTGAACTGGGAATCGATATCGGTAACCTGGATATCTGCATATTGGTGGGATATCCCGGGACCATCATGGCCACCTGGCAGAGAGCCGGTCGAGTGGGCCGGAAAGGAAAGGATTCCGCATTGATCCTCATTGCCCATGAAGATGCATTGGACCACTATTTTATGAATCATCCAGACGTTTTTTTCAATATGCCGCCGGAAAGGGCCATTATCAATCCCTGGAACCCGGTTATCCTGAAACAGCATCTGGAATGCGCTGCTGCTGAGCTGAGACTGGATCTGTCAGATCCGTTCTTAAATGATACAGCCGTCAAAAAAGCGGTCAGAGACCTTGAGATTAAAGGAAAACTGTTAAGAAGCCATAAAGGTGACGTGTGGTATGCTGCCAGAAAATCTCCGCACCGGGACATAAATTTAAGGGGAACGGGGAAAAGCCTTCCCATTTTTCTTGAAAACACAAAACAAAGCTTAGGGGAAATCGACAGACATCGCTCTTTCTTTGAAACCCATGAAGGCGCTGTATATCTTCATGGGGGCCTGACCTATATGATTACCCGGTTTGATCATGAAAAAGGCATTATTGAGGCAAAAAGAGCAGATGTTCCATATTTCACAAAGGCAATGTCCACAAAATCCACGCAAATCATACGACAGATTGATTCGTGCAGGGTGAACGGCATCAGAATCGGATTTGGAGAATTAAGAATTATTGAACAGGTGACAGGATATGACCAGAGGCTTGTGTCCAATCAAAAATCCATTGGTATCACGCCTCTGGTATTGCCTGCCCTTGAATTTGAGACCCAGGGACTGTGGATCGAAATTCCCGATGACGTCCGAGATAAAATCGAATCTGCTCAAATGCATTTCATGGGAGGCATTCATGCTTTAGAGCATGCTGCCATAGGGATTATGCCGCTTCTTGTAATGACAGACAGAAATGACCTTGGGGGAATCAGCATTCCTTTTCATTCCCAGATCAAGGCTGCTGCCGTTTTTATTTATGATGGTGCGGCCGGTGGTCTTGGATTGACCCTCCAGGCATTTAAAAATTGCCGGGAACTGCTTGAAAAAACACTGGATGTCATCCGGTCATGCGCATGTGAAGTCGGCTGCCCTGCCTGTGTTCATTCCCCCAAATGCGGATCTGGAAATCGGCCCATTGACAAATTGTCTGCGTTAACCATTTTGGAACTGATGTTAAACAGCATTCAAGATAGCACCAGATATACAGTTGATGCGCCTGTCATCGACTCCATAAATGAACCTTCACACAACTTTGAATCTTCACCAAATTTTAAAAAAGCGTTGAGATATGGGGTTCTTGATATCGAAACCCGGCGATCTGCCGAAGAGGTGGGCGGATGGAACAAGGCTGATCAAATGGGGGTGAGCTGTGCCATCCTCTATGATTCAAAAACCGATATATACCAGGAATATTTCCAGGCGGATATTCAGGATCTCTTCAATACGCTAGGAACATATGATCTTGTTGTGGGTTTTAATATCATCAAATTTGATTACAAGGTATTGTCAGGCCTTTGCGATGTGGATTGGTTTTCCCTGCCCACCCTTGACATCCTGTTAAAGGTTCATGAAACCTTGGGGTACCGTCTATCCCTTAACCACCTGGCAGGACAGACCCTTGGCTGCCAGAAAAGTGCGGATGGACTGATGGCTCTCAAGTGGTGGAAGCAGGGCCGGATGGATAAGATAATTGAATATTGCAAGCAGGATGTTAAGGTTACCCGGGATTTATATATGTATGGCAGAGAAAATCAATTTCTGGTTTTTAAAAATAAGGCCGACCGCCAGGTCAGGATTCCGGTCAACTGGTAATATCACGAGTTCATGGAAAAAATCTTTTGTGTGTACCCTTCAGGTTATAAATTTTTTCATAAATCATTAAAATTTCAGGCACATTAAACCCACGTCCGGTTAAATAAAATAAAACAAAAAATTCGATTCCAACAATACCGACAATGGTTAAAGAACCTGAAAACCCATTGTTATCTATAAAATTTCGCAGAACAAGGGTTGTGATAAAAAGTATGAACCCAATGATAAGGGTGATGGGGATCATTTTCAGGAAAAAAAGATACACCTGTTTTTTCCCTGAATTCAAACTTTTTTTGCTCCAGCATTCAAACAACACAAAGGCCTGAACGATCACTGATATGGACAATCCCAAAGCCACACCCCTGGGACCCAGCAATTTCATCAGCAGAAAGATAAACGGGAGACTTATGATAACGCAAAGGCTTGTGAAAATGGCCGGGAAAACCGTATTCTGGATGGCATAATACCCCCTTGAAACGATATTCTGGGCTGAAAATGCAAAGGCACCCACCATGAAAAAAGGTAGAATTCCAGCTGTCACCAAGGTCGCGTCCGCATCAAATTGACCCCTTTGAAACAGTATGGTTACAATTTCATGATTTAAAACCAT
>Ga0180007_10001980_pt1 | contig 25572 bp, 14 predicted proteins | sample MM_PC_MetaG_FD_121122 | JGI IMG/M metagenome (GOLD analysis project Ga0180007, IMG submission 121122) | Groundwater microbial communities from the Aspo Hard Rock Laboratory (HRL) deep subsurface site, Sweden - MM_PC_MetaG | ecosystem: Environmental > Aquatic > Deep subsurface > Groundwater... | reverse complement strand
GACATATTATCACGATATTGGAAAGATTGAGATTCCTGAGTACTTCGTGGAGAACCAGTTCAGTATCAAATCCAAGCATGACATGATCACGCCGGGCATGTCGGCCATGATTTTGGCCTCGCACGTGAAAAAGGGTCGCCTGCTCGGGGAAGAGGCGGACATCCCGGACGATGTGCTCAACTTCATTGAAGAACACCACGGTACCATGGTGATGTCGTATTTCTGGAACAAGGCTCAGGAACAGGGGGCGGATGATTCCCAGAAGGACAAGTACCGGTACCCGGGACCGCGCCCGCAAACCCGCGAGACCGGTATCGCCATGCTTGCCGATGCAGTCGAGGCGGCCAGCCGTACGCTGGATGCCCCCAAGCCGGCCCGGATCGACAGCCTTATCCAGCGGATCATCAATGACCGCTTCCAATCCGGTGAGTTGAACGAGTGCCCGCTGACTCTGCGCGACCTGGCCCGTATCAAACAGGCCTTCGCCCAGGTGCTTATTGCCGTGTTCCACCACCGCGTCAAGTACCCGACCCGTGAATCCGGAGATCCTTCGTGAAACTGGGTATCTACAAGGAAACAAAAGTCCGGATACCCCGGAAAGATCTGGTTCGCCTGTTTGATATGGTGGTTGCAGAGGAGGGGGACCCGGAATGGTCCACCGACACGAACCTGGTGTTCACTACCGACGAACGCATTCACGAACTCAACCGGCAGTTTCGGGCGAAAGACATGTCGACCGATGTGCTTTCCTTCAACATTGATGAGGCTGATGAGCCCGGCGGCGTATTTGGCGAGATATACATTTCGGTGCCTTTCGCAAAACGTCAGGCGGACGGTTACGGTGGGACTCAGTCCGAGGAGTTCCTGCGGCTGTTCTGCCACGGGCTGTTGCATCTGTTTGGTTATGATCATATGAACGATGAAGATGAGAACCTGATGGTGCGGCGTCACGAGTACTTCCTAGCCAGACTGGGGGCGCGCTCGTGATGCTTGTGATTTGCGTCATTACCATGTTTTTTGCTCTCTGGACCGGATACATGATCTCCGTGTATTCCCTGGCCGTATACATCGATCCGGACAAGGTCCAGAATCTGAAGCCGGGTGTGTCGGCGCGGAGACAGCGAATTCTATCGCGCCTGGCCGGCGATCCCCTGGCCTTTGTTCAGGTGTCCACGGTATATCGCTCGTTTGCCCTGATTCTTATCACGGTCTGCGCGGCGTTTATACTGGACCTGCTGGCGGCGTCGCTGGGTCTGAATTCGTACTATCTGTACCCGGTCGGCATGGTCTGTGTATGGCTGCTGTACATCCTGTTTGTGGAGTATCTTCCGCGGCGCTTCAGTCGTCGGGCGGTGGGGCGTGGTGTGCCCCGATTTTTCTGGCTGATTGCTTTCATGTACGTTGTGTTCTCTCCGGTTGTCACGCTGTATCGATCGGCCCTCTCCCGGGTCAATGATCAGCACCGGGTGACGGAGGAAGAAAAAGAAGAGATTGTTGAACGCGCGATCGAAACCCTGGCCGAACAGGCCGGGATCGGCGAGCAGATAGTAGAAGAAGACGAAAAGGAAATGATCGGCCAGATATTCCTGCTCGATCAAACGCTCGTTCGCGAAATCATGTCTCCCCGCATTGATATCGCGGCGATTGAACGCACCACCCGGTTCACCCAGATCCAGGAACTGGTGCGCTCCGACGGTCACTCGCGCTATCCCGTCTACGACGACACAATCGACAAAGTGATTGGCGTATTGTACGTAAAAGACCTTTTCTCCAACATGCCCGCCCCGGGCGAGGAGTTCGTCATTTCGGACTATCTTCGCAAACCGTTTTTTGTGCCCGAGTCCAAGGTAATCGGAGAACTTCTGCGGGAGTTCAAAACCAAACAACTGCACATTGCCATCGTGGTCGACGAGTACGGGGGGGTGGCCGGGCTGGTGACGCTGGAAGATATCCTGGAGGAGATCGTCGGGGAGATCCAGGATGAACACGACTCCGAGGAAGCCGACTGGCGGTCCTTGTCCGATGGACATTTCATGGCGGATGCCGGCCTGCGGGTTGAGAAGATGCAGGATTATCTGGATATCGAATACGAACAGGGCGAATACGACACTATCGGCGGGCTAATATATGATCTGGTCGGATCGGTGCCGAGCGAGGGAGCTCGCGTGAAATGGCATTCGGTTGAATTCGAAATAGTGGAAGTCGACGGTCAGCGGATCAAAAAAGTCAAAGTGTACCAGCATCCGACATAAACGGCAATCTCGTCGAGCCCGGTCATTTGCTCCAATATCTGTCGTCCCGTTCCGTATCATCTATACTATGAACGAGTGGCTTACATCAACTGTCGGTATCGCCGAAGTCTCTCACGACAACCCGGCCAATCTTTCTACGTCCATCGCCCGATTGCTGGAAATCAGCGGCAATCCGCTGTCCGTGCTGGGTCCGGGCCAGTCGGTGCTGATCAAACCGGATCTGACCTGCAGTCCCGGCGGACCTCATTTGAAAATCCTGAGAGCTCTGGTTTATGTCGTCGCGCAGACAGGCGCCACCGTCTATGTCGGAGATTCCCCGTGGCTGGTGTCGGAGAGTGTGCAAAGTGTTTGGCGGGACCTGGATCTCGCCGATCTTATGGCCGGGGCCGGGGCGACCCTGGTGAGTTTTGAAAAAGCCGAGTTGGCTCCCCGCGTGGCCGAGGCCTCGGTGTTGTACCTGCCGGCCTTGTTGGGAGAGGCTGATCTGATCATCAATCTCGGCCGCCTGCGGCGCGACCGACTGGCCGTACTGGCCGGGACCATGTACAACACGCTGGGCTGCATTCCGGGGTACAAGCCCGGCCAGTTTCCGCCCGAGTACGATTCGGTGACGGCCTTCAATGCTGTTGTGGTGGATGTGTTTGCTGCGGTGGCTCCGAGTTTCAATCTGCTGCAGGTTGGTGATGAAAACCGGGACACGGCTCGCGGCGGCGGTTTTGCCCTGCTCGCCGGCGATGATGCGGTTGCCCTGGAAACAGTTGCGGCTCCGATGGTGGGTGCGTCGCCCGACAGTATCCCGGCTATCAGGCTGGCGGCGGAATCCGGTTTGGGCATCGCCTGGCCGGAAGCAATTCGGGTGGTCCAGATGGGACAGGCTGGCCGACGTCGCCATCGGCCCTACGCAGCAGTGCGCGCCAACTGGCTCAACCGTCCTTTTGTAACGCGCCCCTTCTACCGCCTGAGGAACCGTCGCCCCTCATTAAATACCAGTCGCTGTGGGGGTTGCGGGCGTTGTGTTGAGGTATGTCCGAACCGGGCACTGGCCCTGCCGGAGGTTCCTGGCCCGGTTCTGTTTCGGGAGCAATTGTGTGTGATGTGCTGGCACTGTCACGCCGTGTGTGAGCGCCAGGCGGTTTCCCTGCGGCCTCCTGGAGGAGTCTGGTCCTGGGTCGGTGGCGCAGATTCTGCGATACGGTAAGATATTGCTTGACAAAGCAATACCCCTTGTGTATCATGGAAGTAGCAAAATATGCGCTGGGTGACGCGCACTAAACATATCGTATCTCGGTCCCTGTCATCAGTTTTTGCAGCGAAGTCTGGCGACGGGGCGTTTTCTATTTAGGAGGATAATTAGATGAAAGGCAAAACGTTATCAGCCATCTTGATGATGCTGGTATTGCTGGTGGCGTGCTTTGTCTCGGTGCCCGTGTTCTCGGGGGAGCATCCCTGGGACGCCGATGGTGGTGGCGGTGAGGATGAAGGCAAAGTCTTCGCTCCGCGCAACGAGCAACCACCTACCGATACGGTGATCGTGAACCTGGACCCGGTTGAGCCGGATCCCACAATGGGCAGTATTTGGTATATCGATATCATGGTTTCCGTGGCTATCTGGTATACGACCGAGATTGCAGGTGCAGGATTCTGGTCTACCAGGACCAGTGTCGTTCGCTAAGTTGAAGGCGCCCGGTCGAACCTGGAAGTTCGGCCGGCTAAACACCGGTAAATAAGAAGTATCACGATGGCTGTATCCTCACACAAGCTCATCCTTGATAACCGCCTTTTGGCCGTTGAGGAACTTATCCGACAACGTCGGCATGAAGCCGCACGGAAGGATTTGCGTGTCCTGAGCGAAACCGACTTTTCCTCTGGAAGCAGTGACCAGGGACTTTTCCTGGCTCTGCAGGCCGACTCGGCATTCCAGAGCGGCGACTACCGCAAGGCTCTCGAACTGGGTGTACGCGGAGCCCGAATACTCGCCGACTACCCGCTCAATCGACGCTATGCACGAGTCCTCCACGTGCTCTCCAAATGCTACTCGGCGATTGGTGACCTTCGCCACGCGGAAATCAAGGCTTATGACTCCCTGGCATCCTACCGCCGGGCAGCCGATTCGGTCGGTCAGGTCGATGGCCTGAACGAATTGGCACGTATCGCTTTCATGCGATCCGATTACCCCGCGGCGTCAGGATTCCTTGACGAAGCTGTCGCACTGCTGACTGACAACCCCCGAAAGGTCGCTCAGCTCTCCGGTAACGCGGGACGTATTCGTCTCCTGCACGGAGAATGGGAGCAGGCCGAAAAAGACCTCAGGTGCGCCCTGGACTATTTTCTTGAGCACGATGAACCAATCTCCCAGGCAATCAATCTGCTCTCGCTGGGCTATCTGCATCTGCGGCGGCGCGAATTTGTTTTTGCCGACCGCTCGCTGACCGAGGCCCTTGAAATCATTGACCGCGAAGGGCTCAAGCGCGAGAAAGTGATTTACCTGGAGTATGCCGGCGAAATGGCCCTTGAAAAAGGCGACCTCTACCGGGCCAAGGCCCTGTTGACGGAAGCCTATCAGCAAGGTCGCCTGCTGGCCCCGGAATCGTCGCTCGTCTCTCAATCCGGCCGTCGACTGGCCGAGGTTGAGCTGCTCCTGGACAATGTTGACGACGCCATGAAGTATGCGCAGAAGGCTCTCGAACTGGCCGTGCGCATCGGTGAGCAGGCCGAGATCGGTCTCGCTCAGCGAGTCATTGCTCAGGTGTTCGCCTCCCGTTCGGAGTTTGCGGAAGCTCAGGAATACGCCCGCCAGGCCGTGGAAGTAGTCCGCGCCGTGGGTGATCCGGTCGATCTCGGTCGAACGCTGCTCGCTGAGGCCGACCTCCTGGTTCTGGAAGGTCGTGAAGAGATGGAGAAAGTACGCGGCATCTATGATGAGGCCGCCCGCATTTTCCGTAAACTCAAACTCGACTACTGGCTGGCCGAAGCCGACTATAAGTCCGGCGTGTTTGCCTGCCAGCAGGGAAATCTGTCACGCGGGTTCAAAAAACTCAGCCGGTCCGAAAAACTGTTCACGTTGTTGGGGGAGACCGCCAAGGTGCGCCGGGTCAATCAGTTCCTGACCTCCCTGGCCGATCAGGCCGTGGCGCTCTCCGTATCCGATGAAAACCAGTTGAAAGTAGTGGGTAATCTGATCTCCCGCGGCCAGATGAAAGGTATCACCACGGGGCAGATGGATGAAGTCCTGCACGTTTTGCGCGATCGCTGCAAAGCCGACCGGGTGATTATCCTGGCGCCGGACTTTGATCAGAAACCCATTTACTCGTCCCTGGATCTCACGTCTTTACAGGCCGCCAGATTCGGCGAAAGCTTCTGCCGGCTGCTTGGTGAGGAAATCAACAATGCCAAGCCGACCCTCCTGCTTGACTGTCGGCGCGATCCCTATATCAATGAGTTATTCCCCGATGTCCCCGAGGCGGTCGCGAGCGTGGTGGTCGTACCTTTCCGCATGAGCGACAACAGCACCAGCTACCTGTATCTTGACAAGCTGTCGGTTGACAGTGCGCTCAATCCGTTCAGCCAGGAAGAGTTGAACTTTGCAGTCGGTTTTTCCGATGTGATTGCGCTCAAGTCCGCCGAACTGCAGAAAATGCAGTTGCAGCAGGACAATGCCCGGTTGAAAGCGCAGCTTCAGGACGAGGCAGCCTTCCCGAATATCATCACCCGCAATCATGCCTTGCGAGCCATACTCGACCAGGTGCGCCAGGTGATTGACTCCAATATCACCATTTCCATCGAGGGTGAGACCGGCTGCGGCAAGGATATCCTGGCCCGCGCGATTCACTACAATTCACAGCGCCGCGACAAGCGCTTCATTTCCGTCAACTGTGCCGCGCTCCCTGAAACCCTGCTCGAATCCGAGCTGTTTGGCTACCGCCGGGGTGCCTTCACGGGCGCCGATCGCGACAAGCCCGGTTTGTTCGAAGAGGCCGACGGCGGGACGTTTTTCCTCGATGAGATTGCGGACATGCCGCTGAGCATCCAGGCCAAGATTCTTCGGGTTCTCGAAGAGCGCGAACTGGTTCGTCTCGGTGAAAGTGTGCCGCGACCGGTGGATGTACGGATTCTCTCGGCCACCAACAAAGACCTACGCGAGGAAATGGCGGCCAACCGGTTCCGTCAGGATCTGTATTACCGTCTGTCGGCGCTGACTTTCCGTCTCCCGCCGCTGCGCGAACGGCGCGAGGATATCTCCCTGCTGGTGGATCACTTCCTGGGCCAGACCGGCAAGCAGATGACCGCCGATACCATGCGGTTCCTGGTTGAGTACGACTGGCCGGGCAACGTTCGTGAACTGGAGAATGAAACCAAAAAACTGGTGCTGCTCTCCGGTGACAATGAACTAATCGAGAAGTCACTTCTGTCAGCCAAGATTAAGCCCGGTCCGGACAGCCGTGTGCCGTCGGTGCGGCCGGTGCTTGAAGGCGGCGATGAGGTTGAGTTCACGACCGACTATTCGCTGTATGATTATCTCGCCTCGCATGAACGACGGTTCATCATTAAGGCTTTGCGCGAGCGCAAGGGAGTGAAAAAGCACGCTGCGGCGTTGCTGAACATCCCTGAGTCGACCCTGCGCCTGAAAATCAAGGAGTATCAGATCGATCTGAAACGGCTCGATGCCGTCAATTGATCGCACCTGATCATTTTTTGCATTGATTGCTATTGCGCCCCGGTCTCCGGGGCGCTTTTTTTGCCTCATGGCAAACGGCGTTTTCTACCGGCACTATGCCGCCGATCCGTATTTCAACATGGCTTTTGATGAGTGGATGTACGCTCAGGTCGTTACTCATCCCGGGTCACTGCTGCTGCGGGCCTATACCTGGCGGACGGGGACTATTACGTTCGGCTACAACCAGCGACAGGAAACGGCCCTGGATTTCGACCGCCTGGGGGAAACGCCCGTGATCCGGCGTGTGACCGGCGGACGGGCCGTGTACCATGATCGCTCTGAACTGACCTATGCGATCGCTCTCAACCCGCACGGCCCCGGATTTGAGTCGCTGGCCGGTTCCGTGGCCGTCACATCCCGTCGCTATGCCGATGCGCTCGCGCACTTCCTGGAGGGTGTAGGTCTGGAGGCGCAAGTCGTTGCCCGATCGTCATCTGAGAACGCCCGCCCCGAGGTGTTCCACAAGGCCCCCTGTTTTGCCTCGGCAGCGAGAAACGAGCTGAAGGCGGCCGGCCGCAAGGTGGTGGCCTCGGCCCAGAAGCAGCAGGGGGGCATCCTGTTGCAGCATGGTTCGATCAAGCTCGACGGATTGGTGTCACACCCGGCTTTGCCGGTCGCGGCGACGGTTCACAGCGGGGCCAGTCCGGCGCTGGACCAAAGGCGGTTTGCTGTGCTGGCGGATTTGTTTCGCACCCGGCTGGGGGAGGCGCTCGGGGTAGTGTTTGTGGAGCAGACGGCCTCCGAAGGGTCCTTTGCCGACCACACGGCGCGGGTCAAAAAAAACGCTTTGGTCCGCCGTGATCCCATTAAACAAAGCTGAACGTCAAACAGTCCATAGGATAGCGTGTTGCGGGGTGTTTCGCCCAAAAAACCGCTTGACGACACGGCCCGACCGGGACTATCTTCGGGTCTGGTCGGAAACGCGCGGTGGATGATTCCGCTGCCAGGAATGATTGGGTTGGAAGATTTGCTCTTGTAGCTAAGGCTGCTGTAGAACAAGACTTACCTCACCCCCGCATTGCCGATTGAAGGAAGGCCGGTGGCACAGCACCGGAGACATGCGATGTGCGGGCCTTTCGTGCGTCATGCTGTTTGAAAACATTGGATTATGGCTTCTCGAGGAGGAAGAGTAATGGTTGGGAAGAGCAGATGGCTGCCTACCTGCATGTGTCTTATCATGTTAGGTGTGCTCTTGCTGCCGTTGAGTTCGTTCGCCGCGAACGTCGGGCATATCAAAGGAACGATAACCGACGCAAAATCGGGCGAGCCCATCATCGGTGCTTCGGTCCAGATCGAGGGTACGGCACTTGGTGCGACAACGGATTTCGACGGTAATTTCCAGATCAACCGTCTGGACCCCGGAATCTATAAGCTCAAGATATCCACGGTCGGTTACAACTCTGTCATGGTGGAGAATGTCGATGTCAAGATTGACCAGACATTTGAAGTTAACCAGACGATGACCGAAAGTACGACCGAGTTGGATATGGTGATCACGGTCACGGAAAAACGCAAGATCATCGACAAGTCGGTTGTACACAACGAAGTGTACTTCAGCGAAGAAGAAATCTCCAAGAAGCCCGTGCAAAGTGTTGACGCCCTGCTCGAGCAGGTAGCCGGTGTACAGACGAACGCCTCCGGTGAGGTGTTTGTGCGCGGCGGTCGTGCCGGTGAAGTAGCGTATATCGTTGACGGTGTGCCGATCACGGACCCGCTCGGTGGTTCCGGTGCTGTCGGCGCCAACCTGTCACTCGTTTCGGGATCCATCGCCGACATTCAGATCATCAAAGACGGTTTTGATCCCGAATACGGTAACGCCCTGTCCGGTATTGTGAACATTCGAAGCCGGGTCGGCTCAAAAGACAACACCCGACTCAATGTCCAGTACCTGACCGATGACTTCGGCAACCAGGACCTCAACAAGTACTCCCGTAACATGGATTACCTGCGTTTTTCGCTGTCGGGTCCCGATCCGTTGTTTACCAACAAGGTGCTGCCGTCCATGGGAATCAATTTCCTCAAGGACAAAGAGTTCACCTACTATTTCTATGCGGACTTTGACAAAAACGACGGCGTGTATCAGATGGACAACTATGATACACCGTCGACCAAGCGGGACTGGCCCGCGCTCAACTTCCTGGGAATCAATATTCCGGAGCGGATGTACAACCGTTACACCGGACAGGCCAACTTCAAGTTCCGTCCCCGGCAGAACCTGAAGTTCGTGCTCTCCCTGAAGAAGTGGTACACCAAAGAGACGTTGTTTGCCTGGGATTACCGCTACACCTGGGCGACCTCGCCGGTCCGCAAGACGGACCGCAACAGCTACTCCCTGGAAGTGACCCAGTCCGTCAGCCGTGACATGAACTACGAGTTGGTGCTCTCGATGACCGAGTACGAACTCACCCAGGCCCCCGGCGATCCCAACAACCCCGGCAAAATGCTGGAGCCGGATGAAGTCCTCCTCAATAGCGAATACGAGTCCTTTACTGATAATAATGATAACGGCGTTTACGATGCCCCTGAACCGTTGATCAACCTCTTCCCGGATACGGCCCGCTACGGCAACTACACCGGTGGAGCCTATACGATCGGCGAAGACCTCTACTATGACAACACCCAGGGCGGTGGCGGCGGCATCTATGCCAACTTCCGTTGGAACGACAACGGTATTCTCGACAATCTCGAGGGTGAACCTTTCATCGACCTCAACGGCAACGGTGTCTGGGACGAGGGCGATGACCTGGAAGACAGAAACGGCAACGGCCGACTTGATGCCGAACTGGTGTCCTCGATCGGCGCCGCGACGGCGGAACCGTATGTTGACGGTGACTCGATCATCGGTGAACCTTTCACGGATCTCAATGCCAACGGCGTGTACGACGAGGGCATCGACATATTCGTGCAGGGTCCTACCACGCCGCCGAACATGGATTTGAACCACAACGGCAAGTACGATGGTCCTCAGGATCCGTGGTCTCCGCCGGTGCCGTTTGAAGATCGCAACGGCAACGGCATATACGATGCGCCCGACAATCAGTACCAGCCGGGCGAGCCGTTTACCGACCTCAACGGCAACGGCAAGTATGACCAGGGTGGCGGTTCCACCTTCCTGGGGCCGAACTCGCACGTGACAGGCATCTCATGGGAAAAGCGCGAGGTCAAGACGTACCGCGGTGAGTTGAAGATAGTCCGCCAGATGGGCCGTCACGAGCTCAAGGGCGGGTTTGCGTTCCAGAAGGACAGGGTTGTGTACAAGAGCCTTGAGCAGCCTCAGGTGTCGTACACGGGCCGTCCCGACACGCTCAATGAATACTCGGATCGCGGAGCTTTCCGTGACTTTTACGAATACGCGCCGATGCAGGGAACCATGTACTTCCGCGACAAGATTGAGTACGGTTCAATGGTTGCCTCACTCGGTCTGCGGTGGGACTTCTTCCTGCAGGATGCGGAAGAACTGGCCACCACGCTGCGCGCCGATGACCGCGGCGGCCTCATCGAGGGTGACCGTCACCGGATCTCGCCGCGTATTGGTTTCTCATATCCTATCTCAGATAAGGCGAAAGTCTATTTCAACTACGGTCACTTCTTCCAGCTTCCGGGCCTGACCTTCATGTACGCTCGTAACACCTCGTCGGTGAACCAGAGCGACGTGCTGGGTAACCCGAACCTGGATTATCAGAAGACGATTCAGTACTCTTTTGGTGTGAAGTACGCCATGTCGGCCGATTACGCTATCGATGTCCAGGGCTACTTCAAAGACGAGTTTGACAAGGTCAATCAGACCGAGGCTTACGAAGGTGAAGTCCTTCGTAACCGGTACCGGAACTCCGACTACGGTCGTTCCCGCGGTTTTGAGCTGACCCTTGAAAAACGCGGCGGCGGCCTGGTCAACGGGTCGGTGTCGTACACGTACGCCTTTGCCTACGGTAAGGAATCGGCCACCCAGGAGCAGTTTGACCGTTTCATCCTGTCCCGTGAGCCGCTGTCCGAAACGCCGCTTGATTCCGATAAGCGTCACTCGTTCAAGGCCGGTGTGACGATCTGGATGCCGAATACGCGCAAACCGCGGTTGTTCGGTCTGCCGATCCCGAACGGCTGGTCGATGGCGATTGAGACGGTGATCGAGAGCGGTCGGCCGTTTACGCCGGCAACCTCGTATCCGAACCTGGTTATCTCCGGCCTTGAAAATCCGGAGAGAAACTCCCTGCGTTACCCGGCGACGGCTGTGTTTGACGTACGTTTCTCCAAGGAATTCCGCCTGGCGGCACTCGATTGGGAGTTCATCTTCTGGGTTGAAAACATCTTTGACAGCCGCAACGTGGTATCCGTCTATACCAACACGGGCCGTCCGGATACGCAGCAGAACCAGAATGAAGTGATTCGCATCGGTACGGCCTATGATCAGAACCCGTACAACTGGGATTACGGACGTCAGCTTCGTTTGGGGCTTGAAGTGTCCATCTAATGAGATATGAATGATCGAATGGAAATAAATGAGGTGACAATGCTTACGGTGTTTGGAAGGAGACTGCGACATGCCCGGCCGAGTGGGAGTTTTCTCCCGCTGGTGTTGCTGGCCGCCGTTTGGGTGGCGGTAGCACTGCTGCCGACAAATGTTGCGGCCCAGGCTAAGGTTGGCACCACCGGCGCCCAGTTCCTGGAACTAGGTGTCTCGGCGCGCGCCATGGGAATGGCTGATGCCTACGTCGCCGCGGTTGACGACATCTCGTCGGTATACTACAACCCGGCCGGTCTGACGTCGCTGTACGGGCGCGAGGCCATGTTCACCTACATCAAGATGCCGGCGGACATTCAGTACGCTTTTGGGGCCATTGGTATTCCCTTGGAATCCATCGGTGGTGTCCTCGGTATCGGCATGTATGCACTAAGCTCCGGAGAGATGGACGAGTACACCTACTCCCAGATCCCCACCGGTAGAAAGTTTGCCTACAATGATCTGGCTATCACGGTCGGATACGGCCGCTACCTGACGGATCGCTTCTCGCTGGGTCTCACGGTTCGCTACATTGGGGAGTTTGTCCATGACTACTCCGCCAACGGCTGGTCGGCCGATGTGGGTGTCTCCTATGACACCGGCTATCGGGGTTTCCGCCTGGCGATGGCCATTACCAATTTCGGACCCGACTTGACGATGATCGACGATGACTATCCGTTGCCGATCAACTTCCGTTTCGGCAGTCAGTTCAATCTGGTCGAGGCAGAAGACCACCTGCTCAAAGTTGCCGCCGAAGGCTCACACCCCTCGGACAACCTTGAAAAGTATAATGCCGGTGTGGAGTACACATTCAATGAGATGTTCTCTCTGCGCGCCGGCGGACGATTCAACTATGACGCTGACGGATTGACGGCGGGCGCCGGGATGCGCATACCGTACGGTGAGGAATCAGAAATCCGCATTGACTATGCGTTCCAGGATTTCGGTATCCTTACGGAAGTTCACCGGTTTTCAGTAGCGTTTGCATTCTGAGGTGGGGAAAGGCATCAGAAAGATGAAATATCAGGTTAAGCAATCTTTTCGGTTAGCCGTCCTCGCAATCGGCGCATTGGCCCTGTTCGCCGCACTTATGGCCGGGTGTGCATCGAAGCTCAGCGGGGATCAAAACGCTAACCAAAAACCGACTGTCTGGTTTGTGAATGTGCCGCCGGAAGGCGCGCAGTCCTCGGTCAATCCCATTATCAACTGGGTTGGTCAGGACGGCGACGGTCAGGTTGAATACTTCCGCTACGTCGTCATTCGTGAACAGGAAATCGGCGAAGCTCTCGGCAAACCCGGAGGCTGGTTGGCCACTGCGGAACCGTTGACCGAGACCGAACTTACGACTTACGCGACAACGTTGCTGGGCGACGTGGTGGACACGATGTGGACTTACCTCTACGTCGATGCTACCGCCGGTGATCCCCAGACATCGAATATCATTCCCATGTCGGCGGAAATCAGCAACCCGGTGCTGCAATACGTGCCGCAGGTTGTGTTTGTCCAGGCAGTGGACGAAGCCGGACTCGGGTCCGACTACGCGTTCCGCCGCTTCCTCCGCAACGACAACCCGCCGGAAACAAGAATCATCGGGTTTATCGACGGCTCCGTGTTTATTAACGCGGCCGTGCCGACCTACGGTGGTTCCAATACCGGTGTCAGAATGCGCTGGCAGGGTACCGATGTCCTGGATTATCCGACCCAGCCGCCGCCGTTCGAGTATGAGTGGCGGGTCTACGGTCCCTACACCGACTCGGTCTTCGACGAAATGATGGCCACGTATATTGTGCCGGTGTTTGTGACCAACGATGCCCAGGTGTTCCGCTTCGGCGAACCGTCGACCGACTCGATTATCAGCAGTATCGAATGCGACACGCTGACCGGTCTGTGCGACACCTTCTGGATTCCGTTCCAGCCGTCGTACATCGTTTGCGATAGCGCCTATGTCGACGGCGAACTCGTGGAGAGCTGTGATACCATCCAGATCGACACGATTCAGGGCAGCAACGCCTACGGCACGCTGGACACGTTGCTGCGGTTCTTTGACGATGATTTCGTCGGCTCAGAGTACGATCGTATCGCCGCCCAATCCGACAACGGTTTCGGCAGTGAGTGGGTGACTGCCACTCAGGATTCCATATTCAACGTCTTTAAGGACTACCCGTCGGCCTCCACGCAGAAACAGAAGTTCCTGTTCTGGGTGCGCTGCCGTGATGACGCCCTGGTGCCCGACCTGACCCCGGATTTTGTGTCGTTCGACGTGGTTGATCCGCGTTACGAACGCGACATCCTGGTGATCGACATGGGTCGTCCGGCCAGTGTTAACCGCATCAATGCCGCATATCCCAAAAAGTACTGGCAGGAGACGGTTCAGTTACTTCAGGATGAGAATCCTGATTTTGAGCTGGAGTTTGACTCCCTCTACGACTACCTGCCGGCGTCACAGAATCTGCAGAACACCGAGGTGCTTTCCAAGATTTTGGGTCACAAGGTGATGGTTCTGTTCAGCGATGACGTGCAGACCGGTGTGTTGACCACGCAGTCCTCACAGTTCATCAACTGGATCTACACCGGTCTGGAATCGGGTGTTGGGGGCTATCTGGCGGCCCGCTGTCCCATAGGTCCGCTCGGCAGCGGCTATGGTGAGGGCGCGCTTCCGGCTGAAGTCTCGATGGCCCTGCCGAATCTGCAGCGGTATATGTTCTATTTTGGTACCGAATACACGGTGCTTTCCGGATGGTCCTACTATGCGCTCCTGCCGTTCATTACCGGTGACTCGGCCATTCGTATTGAGGACTTCAAGGGAACCTGGTCCCTAAACACCAGTCTCTGGCCGGATCTGTCAATAGACACCGCGCTATTGCATGCGAACTACCGCTGGTCCGGCCCCGGTGGACCGTACGAGTGGAAACCCGAACTTGGTGCGTTGCCGGAAGTCAACTGGGCGGTGCGGACCTTCCAGACGACCCCTATGTATCTGTACCGGTCGCTGTACGGAGCCGAGCATCCGCTGGGCGCCTGGCGGAACTACGACGGTCGCCCGGTTATGCACCGGTTGAATCGTGGTACTTTCCGTACGATGCATGCGCTGTTCACACCGTATACGATGGAACAGACCACCATGCGACAGACGCTGTACCGGATTTTTGCCTGGTTGTACGAAGGCTGGGCACTGACCCATTCGGCGGCTAAGGGTGATCCTACAGCTAAAGGAGCGGTCTCCCAGGGCGATCTGTCGAAAGCCTACTGGGATGCCTACTGGCAGGCCAATGGCGATGCCGAGACCTTCCTGAGACTCCGTACGGAGTAACAGCCGGACGGTCTCAAACTGGCGATATTCGCCGGGGAGTCTCAATGACTCCCCGGTTTTTTTATGGGATCAATGATTGCCGCAGGCGCTGCAGGTAGTTGTTGTCAGGGAAGCGGGCCAGGCCAAGAGACAGAACCGAATCAGCCTGCCTGCGTTGTCCCACGGACAGGTAGCCGCTGACCAGATTCACGTACGCCTCGCTGAGGGTGGAATCCCGTTCAATGGATTCACGACTGAAAGCTATGGCCCGCTCGAAGTCACCCTGGCGACCGTGCAGGTATCCCAGTTGATAGCTGGCCGATGCTCGCGCCCGGTGCAAATCGCGGACGATCTCATCGTAAATCGGGGTGAAGGCCCGATCATCGGTTTCTATCGGTGGCGGCGACGCCTCCCGGGCTGCCTCGAGATAACGCTGTCCCCGGACCGAATCGCCCAGCTCAAGGGAGGCTGTTCCGGCTTCAAGTAATACCTGAATATCGGCGTCGGAATTGTCCACGGCCCTGTCGATAAAAGTCAGGGCCTCATCGGGGCTCAGGGAGCTGTCGGTGGCAGCCCCGCGGATGAGAATCCGGTTGGCGGTAATATCCCAGGGTGCCAGGGCGAGCCCGTTTTCGATTACCCGAATCGCCTCCGACGGTTGCCCGCTGACAAGACGCAACGACGCCAGATTGTGATAGGCGCGAGGTCGGTCGGGGTGACGAGCTATCTCTTCCTGAAAGTAGAACTCGGCGCTGTCGGCATATTGCTGACGCAGGAAAGTGACTCCCAGATGAAGATTGACCTCCGGGAAACTGGGGTCGCGTTCGCGCGCGATTTGAAAGTAGTATCGGGCGGCCCCGAATTCACCTCGGGCGAGATGATGGGTGCCGCGAGTGACGATGTCCTGAACCGAGCGGTTTTCGGATATCGGATACAGCGGCAAAACCGTCAACAGGCCGGCCCCGATCGCCACCAGCAGCCAGGCCGCAACGGAGCGACGACGGTGAGCCAGGCGTCGAAAGATATGGCCCGCTCCGGCCGCACCGAGAGTCATATACAGGGGGAGCAGCGGCAGGCGAAAGCGGCTTGAGTAAAAAAACGGCAATACGGCCAGGATATAAAAGACAATCAGCAGCACGACAAAACTGACGCCCCGGTTGCTGCGCCAGTGTACCAGCATGCCTACCAGCGCCAGTCCGAACAAGGGGGCGAATGAAATCGGCAGGTACGCGAACAGGCCGATCTCCGCAAAAAACGGCGCCAGTTCTCGGTTGTTTGAAATCTCCGCGTTGGATATCTGGTAGTAGAGTTTTTTGGCAATTAAGGCCAGGAATCGGCCGGGATGATCAGCAATCCAGCGCAGGGCCTCGCCGGCCCAATACGACGATACGCCGCCCGGTTTGAGGTCGTGTCCGACCGCGGTCTCAGCGATATGTGTTATCTGCGAGATTTCCCAATTGTGACCGAGAGGTTCGGGAAGCACGGCTGAGAGCCCGTCGGCATCATCGTTGTTTCCCAGGTAGAAGTTGATCCCGCCCTGGGAGGCGATCAGCACCGGGTCACCGGCCACAACCAGGTTGCGCACGAAGACCGGTCCCACGAAAACTGCCAGGCCGACAAGCAGCATGATAATCTGCTTTCGGAGTGCCAAATGGTTGGACTGCCGCCGGAATGTCACCAGCATGAACAACACCAGCGGTACCACAATCAGGGCGGTGGGACGGGTAATGGTTGCCAGCCCGATGGCCAGTCCCAGACAGAACATAGCCCGCGGGGTGCGACTTTCCTGCCAGATCAGGTACCGGTACACAACCACCTGCAGGAGGAGCATGAACAGGGGGTCAAGCAGCAGCTCGGCCTCAAAGTATATGATCAGCGGGTAGACGGATTGGAACAGTGCCGCTACAGCCGCCGTCTTCCGGTCGAACAGTTTGTTGGTGATGAGGTAGGTCGCGCCGATCGACAACAGCCCCACGACTACCCCAAACACACGGGCCACCCACAAACCGGAACCCGCCACGGCGTACAGCAGCCCCAGGCACCAGACGTAAAACGGGGCCCGAAAATAGGTGGTGCCGCCTGCCAGATCACCGCCGGCAACGGCCTGCGCCCAATGATGGTGATACCAGTTGTCAACCGTGAGCATGAACCAGTCCGGCAGGGCACTGTACTGTGCCAGGTAGGCGACCCGAATCAGGACGGCTATCAGCACGATTACCACGCCTGTCCGGATGGCGATCCGCTCCTCGCGAGGCCTTTTTCCCATGCCCGGAATATAGGCCGCAACAAGTCCAATCTCTCGTAAAAAGTTGCATGTCCCGGGCGCGGGGTGCAGGGGATGTCACACCTGTGCAATCGGCAGCATACCCGACCCAGTGTGAAGAAAAATGTCAGGCTTTAAGTGGCACAATATATATTATTGTAAAACAATAACTTAGCTATCCGCCGATTCGGTGGTGCGCAGTCGAATGCATGATTGAGCCGGGCCCGGTCAGCGGCATGTCCTTTGCTCAAACGAAGTCTGAAGATATGAAAGGATACCGGAATGAAGACCACGCACTACTTCGGCCGCCTGAACATCGTCGCTGCCCTGATCGTTCTCATGATCGCTGGTGCTTCCGCTACCGCCTCCGAGAGCGCCTTCAGTGACCTGCAGTGGTTGGACAACCAGGACTTCGTCTCGGGTGACGAGGTTTCGGTCGTGGTTTTTCTGGACGACGATGACTCCCGGAACGTGGTGCATCGGGCGGCCTCCATTCCCAACCTGAGCCGCAATGATCGTTTGCGCCAGGTCACCAGCGTCCTGAAGTCATATCAGCATCCCGCCGCCACTACGGTAGCTTCGTTCCTTTATAGTCACTCGACAACGTCGGTCATCAGTCACTGGATCGTACCGTCGTACGCCGCCACCCTGACGGTTGCCGATGTACGCGAACTGGCCGAACTCGATGGCGTCCAGTTGATCGTCCCGAACGTGCATCTTGAGAACATCCTGCCGGTGGAGCGCTCGGCTGCGGATCGGACAGTGGCCTCGGCATCAACTCAGATTGACATGTTGAAAGTCCGTTCCCTGTGGAACCGGGGGCTTACCGGTGCCGGTCGTCTGGTCTGCTCTTTTGACACCGGTGTGGAATACACTCACCCGGCTCTGAATTCCAAGTGGCGCGGCAATCACGTTCCGTTGTCAGCCGCCTGGATGTCTACCATTACGCCGAACACTCCGCCGGCCGACCGTTCGGGTCACGGCTCTCATACCATGGGTATTATGGTGGGCAGCGAAGGCGCGGACACTATCGGTGTGGCACCCGGCGCCGAGTGGATTACGGCCGGCGTCATTGATCAGGGCAAAACCCTCAGTGCAACGGTCAGCGACATTCTGTTGGCATTTCAATGGGCGCTGAACCCCGATGGCAACGCGCAAACGTTTGATGACGTTCCCGATGTCATCCTCAATAGCTGGGGTATCCCGGCCGGCCTGTTTGGTCCCTGCGACGGGACTTTCTGGCAGGCGATCGACAACGTAGAGGCCGCCGGTATCGTGACCATCTTTGCCGCCGGTAACGAAGGTCCTGAGCCCAAAACGATCCGCAACCCGGCCGATCGCACCAGTAGCCCGCTCAATTCCTTTGCGGTGGGTGCGGTCGACAACAACCAGGTGGTGGCATCGTTTTCGTCCCGCGGCCCGTCGCTCTGCGACACCACCCAGGTGAAGCCGGAAGTGGTAGCCCCGGGCGTCAGTATCCGTTCAGCCACCAAGGGCGGGGGATATGTCAATATGAGCGGTACCTCAATGGCGGCCCCGTACATTGCCGGTCTGGCCGCTCTGTGCCGCCAGTACAATCCCGATGCCACAGTTGAGGAGATCAAGTGGGCGCTGATCAACTCTGCCCGGGATCTGGGTCCGGTGGGAGAGGACAACGCTTACGGTCACGGGCTGGTTGATGCCTCCCGGCTGCCGGACTTCCTGCCTCTGCCGGGAATCCCCAACGTTTCGCTGGCTTCCACCCGCGTGATGGACGGCGGTATTGCCCTGCCGGGAAAAGATTTCACTCTGCGCGTGACGCTGAGTAACACCGGGGCTACGGTTACCCGTGTCAACGGCTTCCTGAGCTCAATCGATACCGATGTTTCGGTGATCTCAAACGCCGCCAGCTTCTATTTTGGATCCAACTCGACCGCGACGAATTTCGAGATGTTTGAAGTGCATCTCAGCGATGCCGTTTACCACGGGGAAACCGTCCCGTTCACCCTGACCGTTGAGGACGAAGCCGGTTCATCGCTGGGCAACTTCTCGTTCCTTCTGACCGCCGGATACGAGCCGACCGGGGTGGTGAGCGATGTAGCTACCGGTGCGGTGACCTTCACCGTCACGGACTTCGGTCAGTACGGTCTGGCGCCGGGTTCCATCTACAATGTCAACCACAACGGTTTCGCTTTTGAAGACAGCAATACGCTCTTTGAGGGCGGGATCATTGTCGGCCGCTCGGAGCTGCAGTTGTCGTCGTCCATCCGCAATGCCGACGCCGAGTTTGTGCCGTCGGATTTCATCGCTATCGAAGATCTGACCGAGGAGTGGTTGGACAGTGACCGGGGTTCCTGCCTGAAGACGCGGATGAGCGACATTGGTTCGGCCATCTCCATCCCGGTTGAAGTTACCCAGGAGACACGCAGCTACACGGCGACGGGCAACGACGGCTACGTGATTATGCGCTATTTCGTGCATAACTCATCGCTTTCGAACCTGTCCAACCTGAACTTCGGGTTTTTCGCCGATTTTGACCTCTCCAACGGCCAGGACCGCATTCAGTACGATGCCGCCCTGGACCTGGTGTACCAGACCGGGGATTCCGGACCGCTGGTAGGTATCGTTGGCCTCAGGAATGTCTCGCAGTTTACGGTGAAGGACAATGGTGCCGCCAAGCTGGGGCTCACCCGGGCTGACCAGTACGAGCTGATCTCAACCTCCGGTGCTCCCGATACCAGCCTGCGGGGCGACCTGTTCCTGGTGGTTGGCACCGAGACACTGCTTATTCCGGCTCTTGATTCGGTTGAAGTGGCCCTGGCCCTGGTAGCCGGCCGCGACCTGGAAGAACTTTATGCCCGGGCGGTCCAGGCCCGCAATCAGTGGGATCTGCCGACAGATATAGATGACAACATGACCGGGCTGCCGGAAACCTACGTTTTGGAACAGAACTACCCGAACCCGTTCAACCCGACTACGACGATTACGTTCTCGTTGCCCCAGGCCGCTTCGGTGTCGCTCGACGTGTTTAATGTCCTTGGCCAGCGCGTCAGGCAGTTGATCTCGGCTGACCTCCCGGCCGGCGTCCAGACGCTGGAATGGAACGGTACGGATGACTCGGGTGCCGATGTGGCCTCAGGCGTATACTTCTACCGTCTATCCTCAGAAACCTTCTCCCAGAGCAAGAAAATGGTGCTTTTGCGCTAGCCCTCATGCGTTTATATTGGAGAAACAAACTAGCCTTGCGGACGTTACAACAAGTAGTAAACGCTATGACAGAGGACTCAAACATGACTCGCACAACTACGTATTCTCACCTCTTAGTTGTCGCATGCACCATACTGATTGTAACAGCAACTGCCTTTGCCCATTCCCCGACGGAGGAAGCTCGGAAGAAATTCGAGGCCGAGGGCACCTGGGAACAAAAAGTGGCCAACCTGCGCGCTCGTGACTCCGTCACTGCCGTCATTGAAGCCAGCCGGTCCCACATTCCCCCCGGCAAAGCCCTTCGCGACAAGCTGCTTGCCAGCCCCGATGCGGTCGATACTACCAGAATCTGCGTGATTATGGTGGATTTCCAGGACTATCGCTTCGACCAGCAGACATATTATGTCGGCGGCGTGCTAAGGATCAATAGCAGTGTGCACGGCACTCCGGCTGACTTCCAGACCAAGCTGTTCACGCGGCAGGGTGTCGATCCCGTGTACAACCCGACCGGCTCCATGACGGAGTTTTACTGGGAAACATCGTACGGCAAGTATCTGGTTCTGGGCGATGTCCACGGCCCGTATACGATGTCCCAGAACTACTCCTACTATGTGGGCTTGACCGACGGCGCCAACGCTGCCGAACTGGCCACCAATGCGGTCGATTCCGCTGAAGCCAACGGTGTCGATTTTTCGCCGTACGGAGACCAGTACAATATCGTTCCATCGGTAGTGATTATCCATGCCGGACCGGGTGCTGAAACCGGAGCCTACGGCATCTGGTCACACAAGTCAGCCATGGTCGGTGGCCGGGAATACGATGGAGTCTCTCTCAGTGCTTATACCATGCAGCCGGAAGAGCAGGGTAGTGGTCTGTCCACAGTCGGCGTGTTTTGCCATGAATGGGGGCACACCCTCGGATTGGCCGACTACTACGATTTAAACTCCAGTTCTCCCGGCGAGGGGCTGGGGCGCTTTTCCGTGATGGCCGGCGGTAGCTGGAACAACGGCGGTTCGACGCCGTGCCATTTTGACCCGTGGTGTAAATGGTCGCTGGGCTTTGTCACGCCGATCAAACTCACCGACAACATCGGTCAGGCGCCAATCCCGCAGATCGAATCCGAACCGGTGGCCTACTGGCTCACATCCGAAGTGGGACAGATGTTCCCGGCCGAGGCCTGGCTGGTGGAAAACCGCCAGAGAGTGGGATTCGACCAGTATCTGCCGGGGGACGGGCTGTGCATTTATCATATTGACTACAGCGCCGGCGCACAGGTCAACCCCGATCGGTACCGAGTGTCGCTGGAACAGGCCGACGGACTCTACCAGATGAATTTTGGCGGCAGTCAGGGCGATGCCGGTGATACCTGGCCGGGTTCAACCAATAATCGCGATTTCTTCGGCTACTCTTCGCCGCCCGCAGTTACCAACGTGGATAGTGTGGTGACCCAGGCCGGGGTGTGGCATATCAGCGATTCAGACTCGCTCATGACCGCTGACCTGGATGTCCGGTACAACCATCCGTACTGCATGTGGGCCGGCGACACGATGATAGTCAGTGATGCCGCCGGCGGCGATGGCGACGGTATCCCCGAGCCGGGGGAGACCATTGAAATCGACATCAACATCCTCAATGTTATGGGTAACGGGTACAACGCGTACCTCAGGCTTTTTACTGACAATCCCGAAATTACGGTAGTCAGCAAGTATCTCCGCGTGGAAGACCTGCATCTGAACAATCTGTTTGGCGTGCAGAGTATGGCTACGCCGTTCGTGCTGGAGCTGTCCGATGATTACCGATCGTCCTATGTCAACTTCACTCTGCGGATCCGCTCGGACACGGCTCTGGGAACGGGCGATCTTACCAACGATCAGTACCTGGAATACTCCATGCCGCTGGGCAAAAAGCAAATCCTGGTGGTTGACGACGACGGTGGATTTACGTATGAGACCTGGCTCACGGCCGCGTTTGATCGGATGGCGGCGTTGTACGATGTCTGGAACATGGATATCAATCCGTCGCCCACCACGGCCGAGCTGCTGGATTACGAATATGTCTTCTGGATGAACGGCGGAGATATTGAGACTTTCGATGGTGAACCCATGACTGCCGGCGACATTGCCGCCGTCACCGGGTTCCTCGAAGGTGGTGGCAGTCTCGTGCTGGGCAGCGCCACGCTGCCGCGTACGCTGGCTGCCCTTGACTCTACGTTTGTGGCCGATTATCTGCACGCCACCGTGTCCGATTCCGTCCGTACCTGGTATTCGCGGGGGGCGACCAACTCATTCCTCGGTGATGAAAACATCTACCGGATCAACAGCAACGCGCCTCTGTACGGCTGGTTCAACACGCTGATGCCGGCCAACGGCGGACACGTGATCCACCAGTTGGTCGACCAGGCCAATACCGTGGTCTACGGTGATTGCGGTATCGCTTACGACGGCGCCTACAAAACGCTGTTTTTCAGCATCCCGCTGGAACTGATCGGCGATCAATACGAAGCCAACGGCTTCATGCCCAAGGACAGCCTCCTTGACCGTGTGCTGTCGTTCCTCGAACGGGGCGGTGTAACACCGGTTGATGAGGGTGGTACGGACAACCTGATCCCCGGAAGTTTTGCCCTGGATCAGAATTATCCCAACCCGTTCAACCCCAGTACGGTGATTTCGTACTCGATCGCAAAGGGTATGGAACAGACCCGACTGGCTGTGTTTAATGTACTCGGTCAGGAAGTTGCGACACTGGTGGATCAGGTCCAGGGTCCCGGGACCTATACGGTCACCTGGGACGGCCGGACCGACGGTGGTTCTGAAGCTGCCTCGGGAGTTTATCTGTATCGCCTGAGCAGGGGAGACCAATTGCTGTCGCGAAAGATGATTATGCTGAAATAGCCTTTCATTCCTTATCATATCTTCGAGCGGCCGTTCCCGGTTGGGGGCGGCCGTTTTTGTGTCCCTGCCCATCCAGGAGAGGGTGGTCGAGAACAAAATCCATCTAGTTAAGGCGTTGCTGCACAATAGAGTATGTTTGAACGTGGACGATATTGTGAAAATTTTCCCGTAATCGCTTGACAACCCGCCGATAACTGCTATAATTGCAAATGAATTTCGATTTCATTTGTGCTTCCTGTAGAGGAACCGGATAGAGCATGAAAGAGTTACTGAAGACAAAGGGATTCAAGATGACTCCCCAACGGGAGTTGATCTTCAGTGCCTTTTTCGAACTGGGCGAGCATGTCTCGGTCGATGAGCTCTATGCCAAGGTTCGGGAGGTTGATGAGTCGGTAGGGTACAGCACGGTCTGGCGCAACCTGAAACTGATTTGCCGGGTCGGACTCGCCGAGGAAGTGAACATCGGCGACGGTGTCACCCGGTATGATCGCGTGACGCACGACCCACACGGTCATCTGTATTGTCGGGAGTGCAAGCAGTTCTTTGAGTTCGACAGTGAGGCCGTAGTCGATTTGATGTCGGCGGTGGCTGATCGGCAGGGTTTCCGGCCGGAAGGATTCAAGGTTGAGATCGACGGTGTTTGTCGACAGTGCCTGCGGAAATCGAAAAAAGACAACCGGAACGGCAGATCCGGACGATCGCGAACGGATGCTGAAAAGGCGAGTGGACAAGCTAAGGGCTGATGAAATGACCTATCTTGACAAGCTGACACCGGGCCGTCGGGCCAGAGTCATAGGATATACAGAGGACAACCCCGTTTCCCGTCGGCTTATGGAACTGGGGTTGTTTCCCGGTCGCGAGATTACCTATTTGCGCAATGCTCCATTGCGTGACCCCCTCCAGATTCAGGTAGGCTCCACCAGCCTTTCACTGCGCCACTCAGAGGCCTCTCTGATTGCGGTGGAAGAGACTGATTGTTAGCAATTAGTCGGCGGGAGCCATGAGCACTACACGGAAAAATCCCCGGGCAACCGATGACATCACGGTCGCGATTTGCGGCAACCCCAATTGCGGCAAAACCACGATCTTTAATGCCCTGACGGGGCTGCGCCAGCATGTCGGCAACTATCCCGGCGTGACTGTCGAAAAAGTGTGCGGCGACTTCCGCGTCCCCGGCAGCGACCGTCGTTTCACCCTGCTCGATATCCCGGGCAGCTACTCTCTGGCGGCCTTCTCACCCGATGAATTCATTGCGGCGCGCGCCCTGTCCGGCGACATCTCCTGCGGCAAAAACCCCGATCTCATTGTCTGCGTCATCGACGCCACCAATCTTGACCGCGGCTTGTATCTGCTGTTTCAGGTGATGCAGATCGGCAAGCCGATTGTCGTGGCGTTGAACATGGTCGACGTGATCGCTCGCAAGGGCATCGAAATCGATTGCGGGAAACTGTCCCGCAAGCTGGGCGGCATACCGGTGGTACCGCTGGTCGCCAGCAAGGGCAAGGGTCTGGACCTGCTTCTGAGGGAAATCGGCACCCTGGCGGACACTCCTGAGTTTACGCCCATCAAAGTGTATGATTCGTTCACCGACGGTATTGTTGATGAGCTTGTCGCTGCCACTGCCACAGTGCATCCGGGAAGACAACAGCACCGTCATGGTCGGCTTCCCATGTTGAAGCCCGAGCGCGCCGATTACTGTGAGTGTGAACGCGGGCGGCGAAACGGTGCCGGTCACCGGCATCACCGTGGCAACGGGTGCCGGACCCGTGCCGAGTACCTGCGCATTCTTTTTGACAAGGGCGGCCCTGCCGAGCAGGAATACCTGCGGGAGCAGGGTGCTGAGACCGCTGTTGTACTCGAACAATTCCGGGCCCGCCTGATAGAGCAGTTCGGCGCCCTGACCGCAGCGGAGACTATTGGTCTGGCCAACAAGGCGGCTGATTGTGTCGAGGACGTGGTCACGCATACTACCGAACGCAAAACCAGCCGGCGTGAGCATATCGATAGGGTCATCCTGCACCCCATTCTGGGACCGATTATACTGCTCACCGTCATGGTGCTGATTTTCCAGTCCGTATTCAGTTGGGCGGCGCCGGTGATGGATCTGGTGGATTCCTTCTTCGGGTTCCTGGGCGACACGGTCGCAGGTTCCATGCCCGACGGTCCCTTGCGGTCGCTACTGGTCAACGGTGTGATCGGCGGAGTTGGTTCGGTTCTGATTTTCCTGCCCCAGATCATCATCCTGTTTTTGTTCATCGCCGTTCTCGAAGATTCCGGCTACATGCCCCGGGCGGCCTTCCTGGTCGACCGGATGTTCAGTTGGTGCGGGCTTTCCGGGAAGTCGTTCATCCCGTTACTGTCTTCGTTTGCCTGCGCCATTCCCGGCATCATGGCCACGCGCACAATAGAAAATCGCAAGCTCCGGTTTATCACCATTATGGTCGCCCCGTTGATGAGTTGTTCCGCACGTCTGCCCGTG
>Ga0180007_10001979_pt1 | contig 25580 bp, 29 predicted proteins | sample MM_PC_MetaG_FD_121122 | JGI IMG/M metagenome (GOLD analysis project Ga0180007, IMG submission 121122) | Groundwater microbial communities from the Aspo Hard Rock Laboratory (HRL) deep subsurface site, Sweden - MM_PC_MetaG | ecosystem: Environmental > Aquatic > Deep subsurface > Groundwater... | reverse complement strand
GAAGGAATTGTCGGATTTTTCGAAACATCTGCCTTAACAGAAGCAGTCATCCCCCGCGAATACAAATACTGATACTTCCGCCCGCCAAGAACAAAAACATCGCCGCGTTTCATCCGTTCCAAAAAACCCTCGTCAATTTTCCCAACAACTTCCCCCTTCTGCCCGGCAGGACTCTTAACAACAACCGTGATGTGGCTTTCAGAAGGAATCGTCCCAACGTTCGTCATATAAAGAACCCTCGCCATCTTCCCTTTCTTTCCGATTTTCTTTTCAACAGGATCATACCAAATCTTAGCGTAAACATGCCTATGCTCCAACGCATAATCCCCAGCAAGATAACTAACAACCGCAAAAAAGTCATCCTTGGTCAAATCCCCGTAACAATAACTCTTTCTTATGGTTTCAAGCATCTCATCCACATCCCAAACTTTTGTAATTGCCATCCCATAAATCTGCTGCGCCAAAACGTCCAGAGCATTCTTCGGAATCCGCGCCTTATCGATTCTTTTTTCAACCATCTCTTTCATCAAAACTCCGCATTCAACAAGATCATCCCTTCCCAAAACAATAAACTTCCCTTTTGGATTAGCATGCAGCTGATGCCCCGCCCGGCCAATTCTCTGCAACGCCCGAGCAACTCCCTTCGGCGAAGTCAACAAAACAACAAAGTCAATACTTCCAATATCAATCCCCAACTCCAACGAAGTAGAACTAACAACACACTTCAACTCTCCCTTCCTCAACCGCTCCTCAATCATAAACCTCTGGTCCTTGCTCATCGAACTATGATGCGCCCCAATAAATCCCACATATTTCCCAGGAAACTTATCCTGAAGATGATGCACCACCCTTTCAGTCGCAGCCCGCGTGTTCGTAAAAATCAAAGTCGTCCGATACTTACTGATTATCTCATCCAATTGGTCGTATAAAGCGTCAAATCCTTCAGAAGTCTCCGTATCCAAGATTTCCTTTCCCGGAAAATCAAGATCAATCTCAATCTCCTTAACAAGTTTAACGTCAGCAATCAAGCAATCTCGCCCATTACCAACTAAGAACTTAGCAATTTCCTCTAACGGCGAAATCGTAGCCGAAAGACCAATTCGAACCGGATCGAAAACACACATCTCAGACAATCTTTCAAGCGTCAAACTCAAATAAACTCCCCGTTTGTTAGTCAACGCATGAATCTCGTCAACAATCAAGAACTCAAGCTTCCGTATATTCTCCACAAATTTCTGCGTAGTCAAAACAATCGCCAATGTCTCCGGAGTTGTAACAAAAATGTGAGGAATTTTCCTGGCCATTTTCGCTCTTTCCGAAACCGTCGTGTCTCCAGTTCTCAGACCAACTCGAATTTCCTGCATCTTCAATTTCTTCTCCTTAGCTAACTCAGAAATTTCTTCAAGGGGCCGCACGAGATTAACATAAATATCATTACTCAAAGCCTTCAACGGCGAACAATAAACCGCATACATCTTATCTTCTAGTTCCTCTTTCAGCGCAAGATCAACAAGATAATTCAATATGGACAAAAAAGCAGTCAACGTCTTCGTCCCACCAGTTGGCGCCGAAACAAGTATGTTTTTCCTATCGTGAATTGTCTTAACTCCGTAAAGCTGCGTCGCCGAAAAATCCTTAAACTTCGAGAAAAACCATTCCCGCACAAGCGGATTCAAGATCCCATCTACGTCCGACTTCTTCCACGACTGCAGGTACTCGATTTTCTGCGACATTTTGATTGTTTTCCATCACCATATTTATTGTGTTCAGAATAATGTTATCTCTCAACAACTCGGCAGGGGATTATAAAAAACTTTCCTCATTTTATTTTAACAACTTCCAAACCAATTCAAAAACATTTTTCTGCGTAAAGCTAATGTCTTTATCTTTTATCATTACCCCAATGGGCTCATTCTGATTCAAAGAAACTATAGTTACCTTATCATTATAAATCCACATGCAAGTCTTAAACGCAAAACTTTTCGGTAAAATCTTACTTTTCACCAGAAATTTAGAGAAAGGTTCACCGTCCGTCAACAACCGCACATTAATTCCAAGCTTTTCTCTTCTCTTTACAACATTAGGAAAATAAAACTCAAATATTTCCCTTAAATTATCAGTCGACACAAAGCCTAAAATCTCGTCCTTAGCATTCAGTAAGTCTTCAATAACAGTTTTCAGACCTTCTTTCCCCTCATAAAACTCTACGCCAGGTTTACTTATCCAAGCACTTCCCAATCCAAGCAAATCAGGCATAACTTTGTTAATCACTTCCTCTTTTTCTTTTAAAATTTGCTTTAATCTCGCAGGTTTCGCAGCTTCAAAATACCTCACCCCAGATTTAACTACATAACTCATTAGCCCCTTCGCGGACAATGAGTTTATCACGCCATAAGTCGTCTCTCTCAATAATCTAGATTTCTTACTAATCTCATTAACCCTTGCCAATCCAAGCTGCAACGAAGCAAGGTAAACACTCCCCTCATTAGATGACAACCCAAACTCCTCTAGGGCTTTCCGCATTTCCATCCCAAATTACACAAAAACACGTATATAAATTTTTCCATTCTGTAGTAATCTTTAACCAACAAAGGCTTATATACTGTATAAATTCACTAAATAGTTATGACAAATGAACAGCAAACGATCCAAATAGAAACAAAAAAATCAGATAGGGCAGCAAGTAATCCAAAAGCCAGCAAAAGGTTCAAAAGATTTATTATTACCCCAGAAAGACCAAGCGAAGGGGTAGCCATCGCAAGGAATAGATGTCTGTGCTTTAATCACTCTGAACGGCTTAACTATTACCCCACTGTCGGGGTTGACATAGAAAAAGGAAAACTATTCGGCGGGCAACCAGCTTTCATACAAAGCCACTTCCAAGCCATCGAACAAGGCCCAAAAAAAATCAGGGAATCGGACAAAACAACTTACGAAGGAGTTAAGGAATTAAAAGAAACAAAAATGCGTGGAAGGGGTTATGCGATCCCACCCTCCTGGGTTATCGCCCATGCAGCCCTCCAAGATCCTTCTTTTTTCGATACCGAAATGACTTCAACAGTTATAGCATTCCCAGACGATTGGCAGGCAGATTATTCTTACGTAATCCATGGCGTAAACCCCCGCTTCCTCAGCCACAAAATGCCCTTTGAAGCAGATCCAAGCACAGACATTGAAAATCCTGGAGACCTCATGCTCATACTTCCCAAAAGATACGATTTAACGTCTAGAGAGGGCAATCCTTTTTGCAATAAATCGGGTGGAAAAAGAATTTATCTAGTGCAAGAGTTCATAGAACAATTCCCAGACATGGCTTCAGCACTTTTTCTTATGGGCAGAAAGTCGCTCGAACAATTAGTAGATCAAATGCCAGAAAACGCAGTTTTTGAGTATTCTGATGAATCTATCGCACCACGCGGCGTAACGTTCAACTTCAAGCCTTCACGAACACTAAATGATTGGAGATACAAAGGCGCCTCCCCAGACGGAGGAATACTGTTACAACCTGTCGGACCTTACCTAAACGCCATAAAAAACCCAGCAAGAGCAATGAAATATCCTCTAATAAAAACCAAACACCTTAAATAACTAATATCCCACATATCAAGATGCCGCCAATATCCCAAACAAAAAAAGACAAAATCGCAGAGCAAATCCTCCATCATTTATTCTCAGTTTCACCGCAGCCCATCTTCACAGCTCAAATCGCCCGCGAAATAGCCCGCGACGAAGAATTCACAAAATCCTTGCTCATTGACTTAAATCTCAAAGGTCTTATCGCAGAAGTAAACCAAAATAATTTAGGCCTAAAATACCTAAGAAGAAAGCGCTGGAGACTCTCTAATCTAACCTATGAGGCTTACAACAAGCAACAAACTCCACAACAAAATTTATAACTTTCCTTCATCCTAATACTGCATGGACAAAGAACTTATCAAGCAAGCGTTTAGAAAAGTTAAAGAAAACATCACTACTTTGCAAGCCGAGATTAACCAAATTTCTCAAGAAATAAAAGAAATTAAACGAACTTTATCTGTCGAAGACAATCAGACAAACAGACGGATAAACCAGACACAAAACCAGACGCTTCAGACAGATAATTACTCAGAAGCCCTAAAACAGCCAAATTTAAGTGTTTCCACAGGAAACGATGGGGTTCAGACAGACAGACAGACAATCAGACAGACAGACAGACACATAGAAAAGTTCGCACTAATACCTAAGGAGCAAGATCCCCTAACCCAAATAGAAAAAGTAACAGAAGTAATAAACTCCCTCGATAGTTTGAAAAGGGATTTAAGAAAACAATTTAAAAAATTAACTTCTCAAGAGATGCTAGTTTTTTCCGCAATCTATCACCTCACCGATCGCGCCCCAGACGTAGATTATCCAACTATCGCTGCAAAAACAAATCTTTCAGAAAGCTCGATTCGAGACTATGTGCAAAAAATAATAAAAAAAGGAGTTCCCGTCGTCAAAACAAAGGAAAACAACAAGCGCATAACTCTCTCAATTCCAAATGACTTCAAGACAATGGCATCCCTTCAAACCTTAGTTTCTTTGAGAAGTCTGTAGCTCCAGCTACTTAATCTCTTAACCGAATAAGTCTCAGTTCCATCCTCATTCTCCAAAATATCCCCTGCTCTTTTCTAAACAAACGTCAAAAGTTCGTTTAACGACACGCTATCAACTCCCATTTCCACGCAAATTCCAATCTATTCTCACTTTTACACCACCACCCCGCTTTCCAAATCTCCCTTTTTGATTTTCAGCATTTTTTTGTTGATTCAAAGTCTCACTTCTCACATTTTCAAAGCAATTTTTAACACAAACTACTAAAAAGAGCTATTATCTCTCCTTTCCAACTCTCACTTTCGCGTATTTTTGCATTTTCCCCCTCATTTCTTCACAAATAAATACCCTTTTTTTACCATTTTTTTCTGAAAATTCCCGTATCAAACCTTCACTTTTCTGTTTGATTGAATTTACCTGTCCCCTAATTGTAGATCTCTCTTTTCCCAAAAGTAATGCCAGGTCTTCATAACTTAATTTCATATCACTATTCAACAAAGTGAATACTACCAACCTTTCATTCCCTGAAAGATTTTTCAAAATTCCGTGAATATTGTCTGTTTGGACAGCTGTTTGGACAGCCATTTGGACACCCTCAACACCTGTTTGTTTGTCCAAAACAGGCAATTTTTTAAACACCTGTTTGTTTTTTCCACCCCCAGAGACCAAATTCATACCTTCGCCCAAAGCGCCAACCTCGTCTTTTATCGACGCTATTTCTTGTTTTAAGGAAAAAATTAAATCAAACAGCTGTTTATCTTTGCTTTCCAGGTGTTTAACCCATTTTCCAACAGAATCCATGTCTCTCTTAACAGCAAAAAAACCATCTTGAGTTTTTTCTTCAAGTTCTCTTATCCTCTTTTTTGAAAACCAACCAAACATGTTTTTAATAAACACCCAGACTATTTAAATTTTGCCTTTTCAAGCCCCAAGGAGCAACTCTGTCCAAAAAAATCAATCCCTGTTTGTTTTCCAAAAACAGAAAAAATATAACTTAAACACTCCAAAACAAGTTTTAAACAGCTGTCCAAACACCCAAAAACATAGAACCGACGATGAAAAAATTTCCTTCAACCCGAACAAACATTCAAGGTCAGCTGCCCAAACACCAAAAATTTAAAACTAAAACATTATTTTAAATCCAATACAGCAACGCAAGCCAAGTTACAAAACTTTTTATCGTTGATAAAAACCGACTTTATCGCCGAGGAAAAAGAAACATATATAAACCCTTCAAGCCTTGTTAAACCAGAACACTCAAAGAAAAGGTGAAAGGAGGTAATAGAAAAGATGAACAAATTTACACCCTGGTTATTCTTGGTAATTGCACTTATGTGGTTATTGCCTTTAGTGATGACGTTTGCAACTTGGATGAGCTGGATCGCAGTGATTGCAATGGCTCTTGTCGGAATCCTTGAACTAACTGGCGCCAAGTAAACCCCAAACACGTTTTCTTTTTATTTTTCCATTAATTTTTTAAACTCTTTCTTCTTCTTATTGCCCTGTTAAAATGTCTACCAAAGAGCTGTCCAAACAACAACAAGAGAACATCAAACAACATGTAGAAAAACACGTCGATAAAACGCTGTCTAAACACCTGGTTTCAAAGGCAGAGTTGCTGGGCTACCAATTCAAACAGCACGTTTCAACAGCAATCATAGCTGCCTTTTCTTTTCTTATTGCTCTCGCATGGAAAGATCTTATTGTCCAAGCCACAAACTCCCTTATCAAAGAAGATCTTCTCCAACAAACGCCATATCTCCCAGCGCTAATCGCCGCAATTGTCGTAACTTTAATCGCAATTATCGGAATTTTAATCGTCACATCTTGGGCTAAAAAACCCCAAGTTCTTGTTTCACAGACCGAAACAAAATAAAATGAAAAAAAGAGACAAAGTCAGACGTTTTTTTGTAGGCGGCAAGAATTTCCAGAAAGAATTCAAAAAACAAGTGCGTCTCATCGTCATCGTAACTCTTGGGTTCACAATTGCGTTCTCCTGGCGCCAAACAATTTTCGACGCTGTCCAAACACTTGTCCAAAAATTAACAAACTCAAACGGCCTTCCTTCAAGTGTCTTAACGTCAATCGTAATAACATTAATTAGCTTGCTCATTATTTACATCACAGCACATTTGTTAAGAGAAAAAAGAGATGAATGAAAGGAGGCAAAATGAAAACAAAAGTAATAGAACAACTCGCAGCCCTTATTACTGCAGCATTTGCTCTTGTCGCAGCTCTTGCCTGGAACGGCGCAATTCAAGCGATTTTCAAAAAATATTACGGGACAGCAGAAGGGATCGGCCCGATGGTAACATACGCAATCATCGTAACAATAATTGCAGTAATCGCAGCAATCTGGATTGGCAAGGTCGAAGCCAAACACAAATAAGCAAAATCCTCATTTATTTTCTTGCTCAATCTTTTTAGCGTTTCTCAAAACTTCCAGCACAAGAGATAAGTTCGTTTAATTCAAAGAAAACTATCTCTTAGAGATGATCTTTTTTGCTAAGATTTGCAAATAAAAATAGCAACAGTAAGATGTGAGGCGCGAAGCGCCGAACGCACTCGGCATTATTATCATCCCCAAAACAATAATTATCGCCCAAAGGCCAAGGAGAGGTTCTTCTGCTAAAAGCGGAAGGTTTTTATAAGATGAAATGGATGGGATTTCATGAGCAAAACAATTAAAGATTTGTTAGGTAACGAGCCTTGGGCATTCGAAGACAGGGCACTAGTGGACACACACAAAGAAGCAGTTTCATATTTTAACAGTGTTTGCGGAAAAAGTCTGCCTCCTTTCTTAGATCACAACACAGGTCTGATACTATATTGTGAACAGAGAGGAGATGGTAAATTTGAGGTTGGTTGTAAATCTCGCTGGCCTATACCTGATGTTTCCTAAAAAACTCCCAAAACTTCGCACAAGTGTCATTAAACGAACCGACTTTTTCTGGAGAAAAGTTCGTTTTAGCAAAATTTAAAAAAGCAAAGGGCTGCTCTTTTTCATGAAAACAATTTTAGAAGATTTGCAGAGGATTGGTAATGCTTTAGAAGAAGCATTTGGGCGGGAAATTTATGATGAAGCAGGAGCTGTCAGAAACTTAGCAGATGCAGGATTAGTTGACGGAAGGAGAAAAAACATCTCCCGGCAATGGCTTAAACAAAACTCAAACAAGCAAGTAACACATTTTCTTGATACAAAAACAACAATCGCAAAACATTGGAAACTTGTTGAAACACCAGGACAAAAATACTTTTTCTTCAGATTCAATACAGCCCTTGGAGAAGTAAGGCCAATACTTCCTGCTGAAACTTCCTATCGTCTCTAAAAACTTTCCGCTCAAGGAATAAGTTCGTTTAACCATCCAAAACCAACCAATCAAAAACTTTATAACGACTTCTTCCCTTAAAACAAAATGGCAAGCTTAAGCTACATCATTGTGATCTCCTCATTTTTACTTTACTATTTTTTAGTCTTGCTCTCTGAAAAAAGAATCATCAGCGAACCAAAAGAAATAATAGAAAAATTCCTCGCAATCGCCTTACTTTACGCAGGCGTTTCCTTAATCTACTTCTCAATCACCGGCAAACCTTTCCTCACAGACGACGTAGCAGAATATTACATCTATATTTTCATAATCGGATTTATCGCAGTCTTGTGGGCAATCCCAAACCTGCTCTCAGAATTCAAGTTTTTCAAAAAATTCGCTAACAAAAAGAAGAAATAATTATTTCAGCTTAACAGCTGTGCCGTAAGCTAAAATCTCTGCAGAACCAGCCATAACCATTGAAGTCATAAACCTCATGTTCACAACAGCGTCAGCGCCAAGCTCAATCGCCGCATTTACCATTCTGTTGTAAGCTTCTTCTCTCGCCTGGGTCAACAAATGTGTGTAACTTTTTATCTCTCCCCCAACTATGTTCTTCAGACCTGCCGCAATGTCTCTCCCAATATTTTTCGCTCGCACAGTGTTTCCTTTTACAACTCCTAAAATCTCCGTAACTTTCTTTCCAGGCATGGCATCTGTTGTCGTAATTATCATCTTCTTATTTGTTTTTTGTTCTTTTTAGTTCTTTCTTTTGTTGGTTCAACATACTCTTGTTGTTTTAAGGTTAGCAGTATCACAATACCAAGGATAAAAAGCACCAAACCAGGAATCGCCAAAAACCAAACAGAAAATATTGAAATTAAAATTAAAACAATTCCTCCAACTGTTAAGACAAGTCCTGCAACAAGAGCAAAACAATCAACTTTAACCATGCCAAATAAACAAAACACCACATAATAAATCTATCTGTGTCTTTTTGGAGGATTTGTTTTTTTCTTAGAAAGATAGTAGGCAATAACTGCTGCAACAACGACCAAGATTATGATTGTGATTATCCATGTCCCTGCTGCTCCGGCACCTTCTTCACCGCCCAAGTCTTCGTCTTCGCCGAGAACCACTTCATCATCATCACTCCCAACAGGTTCTTCAGGCACCACTTGTTCAGGAATCAATTCGTGAACATAACTAATTGTAATCTCTGCTTTGTTATTGCTAATGCTGTTTAACATAATGTTAATGTCATAGTAATCGTCGTCGTCAATCTCAAATTTTTTGGTTTCTCCAACACTAAGCGTGGCTTCTTGAGGATCACTCGAAACTTCTACTGTAGCCAAATCCCCTACAATGTCAACTACACCAACATAATGCGTTTCTCCAGTTACCTTGAGTTTAACTCTTTGTTCCTTGCCCAACGCTTTGGTTACACCACTTGCTTTTTCATTCAATGGTTTATCATCTTCAGTATATGTAGTCTTCCATACTACCGTTGATGGTGAAAGAGAAGGAGTTCCACCGCCCCCAGAGCCTCCTCCGCCAGAGCAAGCGTCAGTAGAAATCGTAGTGCTAGCGCTGCTCCCAGTATTTCCCGCACGGTCTGTGCAACTCACAATAAAGCTGTTAGACTGACCACAGGAAAATCCAGTAAGAGTTATAGTTTGGGCATTAGTTCCAGAGCCACCTACCGTGACACTACTATAGCCATTAACTCCACAAGACCCACTTATGTTGCTCCCACTTTCAGTAATAGCAACATCCATCACTACCTGAGTTTTAGTAGAACTACTAGACTTTGTTGGTGGAGCCACAACAGGAGCCGTACCATCCAACAAAACAGTTCGAGTAGATGTGTAATTCTTATTATTGCCATAATCTACTATTGTTGCATTATAATAATACCCGCCATCAGCCATTCCAGACCATGTGACTGATCGAGACGCATCCGTGTACACTGTCGTATTTACAACTGTGTGGTTGGTGTAAAACAATTTAAATGTTATGTTTGCTTCATTTATCTCAGTAACACTCACATTAACAAAAATTGACGACACATTTGCCCCATGAGCTGTTGCCCCGTCATAAGAAATCAAAGGTATTACAGAATCTGTGATATTTAGAGTCCTTGCAGCCCCGGTCCAGTTTATATTCCCGGCAGTATCATTCACACTCGCATTAATGTAATAAATTCCATTAGCTAACCCAGTAAAGCTCCCATTCAACGGAGAAGTAGATGATGTTGCATTATTTATTTCAATAGAGTTATTATTATACAAATGCATTGTTATCGTACCAATACCTGCCACAGTAGAAGTAACTGAAACATTATAGTTTATTACTCCAGTTGTAAGATTTGTTCCAGTCACATTTGTAGGAGCCACGAAGTTTACTGTCCCCGGACCAGTGTTATCAAATACAACATTACTAACTAAAACAGTATTATTCAAATTACCCCAAGTATCATTAGCCCAGACAGTAATATTATAAATACCATCAGGGAAGCCCGCAGTCGGGATAGTAACGTTATACTCATTACCCTGAGCACCACCAGTATAAGTAGCATTTTGTTGACCAGTGCTATTCGTTATATTAAAGAACACAGCACCGATAACCCCATTATCTGTCACAGTAGCATTCAAAACAAGATTTCCAGAGTAATTACCTCCACTAACAGGAGTATTTATCGTAACACTGCTCGGAGCAGTACTATCATTAACATAGACAGAGATATTCGACCAATACGTGCCAGTACCATTAACCACTGAAACAGTGAGGTTATAATTTCCAGGCGTTGCAGCCGTGGCATTAAACCAGAAGTTTTTTAACGCTCCCGCAGCAGTCGAATTAATAAGATATCCAGTATAATTACTCCAACTCAAAACAGAACTCGTATTCGTAAACGTGCCAAGAGCATCAGTCCCATTCTGAATCCCCGGATTGTAAGTGAAATTAGAAGGCAAAGTAATATTAACCTCAGTCACATTTCCTGCCTCTGTAGTTCCAGTAATATTAACAGTGATATTATAAAAGTTCTGAACGTCCTCAACAACATCAAACCGCGTCAACCCACCAGAAGTAGTCACAGTATGATCAGCAAGAGCAAATGCCCCAAATAAAATTACAGAAACAAACATCAGCAGAATAAATTCTCTTTTCACCATCTTTTATTACATCTATTTAAAAAAACAACTTTATAAATATTCCCCCCCTTGCAAATCTGCCTCCATAGCTCAGCGGTCAGAGCGCCACTCCCGTAAAGTGGAAGTCCCGGGTTCAATTCCCGGTGGAGGCTTACATAAATTTATTAATTCTCTTTCCAAATTATTTACATGAAAGAAAAGACAATTGCCCTCCTTACAAAGCAAACAAACCTCTCAAAAAAAGAAATTGAAAAATTGTTAGAAGTTCCACCGTCTCCAGAATTAGGGGATTATGCTTTCCCATGTTTTCTTCTATCAAAAAAATTAAAACAAAACCCAAACCAAATTGCTTCAAATGTCGTCGGTAAAATAAAAAAATCAAAAGAATTTGAAAAAATCGAAGCAAGAGGACCCTACATTAACTTTTTCATTAATCGTCGGGGATTGGCCGAGAAAACTCTCGGAAAAATCCAAAAAGAAAAAGGCAAATATGGCTCAGCAAAACTTTCCAGCGACAAGGTAATGATTGAATTTTCCCAGCCAAACACTCACAAAGCTTTTCACGTCGGGCATGTTCGCGGAACATCATTAGGAGAAAGTATTTCTCGTATTTTAGAACTTGCAGGAAATAAAGTAGTCCGTGCAAATTATTCTGGCGACACAGGAATGCACATTGCAAAGTGGTTGTGGTGTTACAAAAAATATCATTCCAAAGCAAAACTAAAAGATGACGAATCATGGATTGCAGGGATTTATGTCGACGCCATTAAAAAACTTAAAGAAAATCTGGACTTGCAGGAAGAAGTAGACGAAGTCAATAGGCAGTTAGAATCAAGGAGCAATAAAGAACTCAACGAATTATGGAAAAAAACAAGAACAGCGTCGATAAAATCGTGGGAAAAGATTTACAAAGAATTGAACACAAAGTTTGATGTTCATTATTTTGAGAGCGAAGTCGAAAAGCCAGCAAAGTTGCTTGCTAAAGAACTTGTGAAAAAGAAAATCGCAAAGATTTCTGAAGGGGCAACAGTTGTTGATTTCAAAGATTTCAACGCAGAAAACCTGGGGGTTTTTCTTTTGCTAAGAAAAGATGGAACTGTTCTTTACGGAGGCAAGGATATGTCTCTTGCAGAAAGAAAATTTAAAGAGTTCAAATTAGACAAGTCCTATTATATAATAGGCAGGGAGCAAGACCTCTACTTTCAGCAGGTTTTCAAGACATTCGAGTTAATGAAGTCAAAAGCAGCTGGAAAAAGTTTTCACATCATGCTTTCTGAAGTCAGACTTCCAACCGGAAAAATGTCTTCGCGTTCTGGAGAAAACATCCTTTATTCTGATTTCAAAAATGAACTTGTTGATTATGCGAAAATCCAAATAAAAAAAAGACACAAGACAAATGAAAAAGAACTTTCCCGACGAGCTTTAGCAATCGCAATCGCTTCTATGAAATATGCAATGCTGAAACAAGACGCAAACAGAACAATTATTTTTAACAAAGAAGAAGCTATGAAATTTGAAGGAAACACCGGCCCGTATCTTCTCTACACTTATGCGCGAGCAAGAAATATTTTGAAAAAGGCAAAGAAAACTTTTTCAAAAAAAGTGACGGCAAAAAAAATCAAAGACATTGAAAAAATTCTTCTCTCAAAGTTAAGCAGCTTTCCAGACATTGTCGCACGTTCTTACGCTGAACTTGCCCCGAGCCTTATCGCAAACTACGCCTATCAACTTGCCAAGACATTTAACGAATTTTACCACTCACAACAAGTTATTAACTCACAAGAAGAAGACTTTCGCTTGTCAATTGTCGAAGCGTTCTCCCAGGTTTTAAAGAACTCGCTCAACTTGCTCGGAATTGAAACCTTGGAAGAAATGTAAACAAACTAAATCTTTAAAAACATAAATTTTGTTCTTGTCTTAATGAACATCGCAATATTGTTGTTAGCAAACAGCCTGTTTCTCTTAGTTGTATTTTTGATTTTGATTTCAGTTTTATTTAGAAATGGCTTTGCAAAAAAATCGCATAAAGTCAAAGACGATTTGAAAAAAATCAAAGAGCAGATTTCTAAGGATGAAGATGAATAATTACTGGCAGTTAACCTTAAAAACTCTCCATAATTGCTAATTCTGTGCGGACGAGCTGGCGCGTTAGCCCTGCGCCGTTTGCAAACGGGCTTTATGGCAGGCTTAAAGGAAGGAGTAAAGCTGAAGGTTGTTGGTCTTTTGTCCAACGTTGAGGCTTTGTCCTGTTCGACCGTACTCTTATGAATCGGGTCAGGCCTTGATCGGAGCAGCCCTAATTAGGAAGTATGGTGCTTTCAGGGTCGCAAAGCTGAGGAAGACATGAGGTAGCTATCAGCCAGAAGCTGAGCAAATTCCCCGTCCGCGCACTTTCTAAACTAATCCAGCCATCACGTAAAAAATTATATACGATTCAAGCTGAATCAATAATCAATGGAAAAAATTCTCAACGGCCCCGAGCTAAAAGAAGCACAGGGGTGGCTCCAAGCCGCAGTAGAAGAAGCTGGGAAATCTCCTTGTAAGAGAGACAAAAGAGGGGCGGTCATTGTCGATAGCATCGGTCTAGAAATCGGTTCTGGTTTCAATGCTCCACCCGCCGGACTTGAATGTGAACCAAGGCATTGCGAGCCAACATGTAAAGATTACGCAGTGCATGCTGAAATGAATGCAATCGCCAACGCTGTCAGAAGAGGAAATGGACAAAAACTATTCAATGCCACAATGTATCACGCAAGAACAGAAAGAGGAATATTGCAAAAATCAAGAAGCCCAAAGTGTTATCAATGCAGCAAGCATTTAGTCGTTTTTGGCATATCTGGATTCGTCTTAAACCGGGAGGGAGGTTGCACTTATTATCCGATTGAGGATTTTAATCGATTAAGTCTCGAGAGCTTAGAAGCTAGGAGCTAACCACCAACTTATTCAAACCCAAGAAATAAAAACCTCTCTTCCCTCAATTTATCATGAAAAATAAAAGAGCCCAGTTCTTTCTCGTCGCAGCAGTTGTCATCGTTGCAATAATAATTGGAATCGCAGCAGTCTACACAAATGCCGAAGTTCCTCCAGAAGACACGACTGTTTACGACTTATCAAAAGAAATAAATTACGAAGCAGGCGCAGTAATTGACAGTGGAATTTTTAATTCAATAGATGAAACAGACAGAAATGCAAACATAGAAAACCTAACAGATTATTATGCAAGAACAAACATTGGAACAGACCTTATTGTTGTTTACGGAGATATGGCAGAAATCTTTGTTGTATTTTACACAACAAGCAGCACTGGCAGTGTTGGAATTGGCCTTGGCAGTTCAGCACCAACCGATTACATCACCACAGACAGAAAATTTAACAGCACGTTCGTCCCAGGAGAAGGAGAAGAAACAATAACAATAATAATTTCAGAAGACATCCAACACACATTTAAAATAAAACCCGGCCAAACCTTCTTCATCATCCTGAAAAAACAACGCCAAGGCGAACAATATGTTTCCGCCTCAGAGCCAGACCAATGATTAAACATTTAAACTAAACCAACTAAATAAAAAAATGAAAAACAAAAAAGCCATAAGCCTAATGGTTTCTTACGCACTGCTTGTCGTGATAGCAGTTGCAATGGGCGCAATTATTTATCCGTTTTTAAAGTCATACATTTTTTCTGAAAAAGCAGAATGTCAGCAAGACATAAGTCTGACTATCAACCGTGTTTGGTGCAACAGCACGACTACAAGAATAACTGTGGAATTGTTCAATAGCGGATTGTTCAACATTGACGGAGCATTTGTAAGATTCAGCAATGAAAGCAGAGTGGTAAGGCCGCAGTTAAATCCAAGGAATGAAACTTTTTCCCAAGGAGCGCTTGAACCTAGCTCTTCCCGCACAGATACTTTTTCAATATCTTCCCAATACGAGGCCGGTGTAAATAATTACATCTTAGAAGTTCAGCCAGCAGTGCAGGAAAAATGGACACTTGTCCCTTGCGAGGGAACGATAGTCACGCAGCCAGTAGATTGTTCTCCATAAACAGTGACTATTACCGAATACAAATCCTTATAATCTGTTCTGCTACTTTATTTTTATGAAATTCGCACATCTCGGGGATTGCCACCTCGGAGGTTGGCGCCAACCAGAATTAAAAGAGCTGAATTTCAAAAGTTTTCAACAAGCCGTAAAAACCTGTATCAAGGAAAAAGTAGATTTCATCTTGATAGCTGGAGATTTATTTGACTCAGCGTATCCGCCGATAGAAACTTTGAAAGATACGTTCGGAGAATTCAATAAAATAAAAGAAGCGAAGATTCCGGTTTTTTTAATTGCTGGCAGTCACGACTACTCTGTTTCTGGGAAAACTTTTCTCGATGTTTTGGAGAAAGCAGGGTTTTGCAAAAATGTTTCAGTCTATGAAGAAAAGGACGACAGAATAATTCTCCAGCCAACGATTTACAAAAATATTGCAATTTACGGCTATCCTGGAAAAAAATCCGGATTAGAAGTGGAAGACCTTGAAAAAATAAAACTCCAAGACTCTCCAGGTTTGTTCAAAATCCTGATGCTTCACACAACAATAAGGGGCGCAATTGGAACAATTCCGATGAAATCTGTTGACGAACAAAAACTTCCACAAACAGATTACTTAGCATTAGCGCATCTCCACATAAATTACAGCAAGGGCACAAGGGTTTATTCCGGCCCGATATTTCCAAACAACCTTTCAGAGTTAGAAGAGCTTAGGGCTGGTTCGTTTTACATCTACGACAACGGAAAAATAAAAAAACAAGAGATTAAACTGGTAGAAATTGTCTCAATTCACTTGGAAACAAATAATTCTCTTGGCTTAACAGACGGAGTTATTACAGTGCTAAAAGAAAAAGGAATAAAAGACAAAATCGTTGTCCTTCGACTTTCTGGAATTTTAGAAAAAGGAAAAATTTCAGACGTTGATTTTCAGAAAATAGAATCAACTGCAAAAGAACTTGGAGCGCTGGTTTTGTTAAGAAGCACTTCAAAATTACACATGGCAGAATTAGAGATTGAAACAGACATCCCTGATTCAGAGAATATGGAAAACGAGATAATAAAACAGTTTGAAGAAAAAAACCCATCCAGATTCAACACACTAATTCTCACACTTTTAAGAACTCTCCAAATAGAAAAATTAGAAGACGAAACTTCGTTCACATTTGAAGACCGATTGCTCTCAGAAACAAAAAAATTTCTCAATTTGCATGAAAATGAAATTCAAAAAAATAAGAATATCTAACATAAGGTCTTATAAAAATCAGGAGATAGAATTCCCAGATGGCTCGCTCTTGCTTGCAGGAGATGTCGGAGCTGGGAAGACCTCAATTTTGCTGGCAATTGAATACGCACTTTTCGGTCTTCAGCCTGGACAAAAAGGAAACTCCTTGTTAAGAAATACAGAACAAACCGGAGAAGTTGTTCTGGAATTGGAGCTGTCTGGAAATCCTATCAAAATAGAAAGAAAATTAAAAAGAACACTGAAAGGTGTGAGCAATGAATACGCTGCCATCACTATAAATGGCCAGAAAACAGAATCTTCCATAACAGAAATAAAATCAAAAATTGTCGAACTTCTTGGTTACCCTCCAGAGTTTGTAAAGAAAAACAATGTTCTTTATCGTTACACAGTCCACACGGCTCAAGAGCAAATGAAGCAGATAATTCTCGAAGACCCTGAAACAAGGGTGAATATTCTCCGGCATGTTTTTGGCATAGACAAATATCGGATAATCAAAAACAATCTTTCAATCCTGCTCTCAGACCTAAAGAGCGACGCCAAAATTTTGCAGGGAGAAATTTCAACATTAGAGCAAGACAAGGAAAACATCAGCGTAAGAAAAGCCGCGCTGACAATCCTCCATGAAAAAATAAATTTTTGTAAGAATGAATTGGGTAAAAAATCAACGAACCGGGAACTCTTTGAACAAGAACTAAAAGAGTTAGAAAAAAAATTAGAAGAGAAGAAAACCTTTGAAAGAGAAATAGAAAAAACCCAGATTCTAATTTCAACAAAAAGAGAGATTCTTTCTTCCATAAATCTTGAAATAGAAGAATTGAAACAAGTGGTTGTAGAAGCAGGAGAGCCATTCAACGAAGAGGATTATTTCAGTTTAGTCAGGAGGATGAAAATAGGGAAGGATTTACTCGAAGAAGCCGGTTCAAGTTATGCCAAACTTATCGCAAAAGAAAATCTTTTTGAGCAGGAAAGAACAGAGGTTTTGTCTAAAAAAGAAAGGATTTTCAAGATAGACATTTGTCCGACTTGTTTGCAGGACGTGCCGGAACATCACAAGCACAATATTTTGAATGAAACAGAGCGCAAACTTTCTGAAATAAAAAACAACATAGAAATCTTGCAGAAAGAGAAAACAGAGATTTTTGAAAGCATTGAAAAACAAAAAAAAGAAATCAATCATTTGGAAGAGAACAAAGTCAAATTAGAAATTTTAAAATCCCGGATAGAACATTTGCAAAGGTCAAGAAACAAATTAGCAAGTTTAGAAAAACAAAAACAGGCAGTTGAAAATGACCAGAATCTTCTCATAAAGCATATAAGTGATTTCAAGGAAAAAATTCTAAAATACTCGCCGTTTGAGTTCAAATTCAGGAAAAAGGAAGCAGAGTTAAAACAAGCAGTTCTCGAGGAAAAAAACACGGAAATCTCACTAGCTGAATTCGAAAAAGAACTTGAACTTTCCCATAAAGAAATATCCTTGTTCGAGGAAATGATAAACCAAAAAGAACAATCCAAGAAAAAACTTCAAGGATTAAATGAATTAATCTTCTGGCTTTCTTCCCAATTCTTGAAACTTGTTGAGATAACAGAACGCAACGTTCTCCTCAAGCTGAGAAAAGAATTCTCTATTCTTTTTAGAAAATGGTTTTTAATGCTTATCTCAGAAAATTCTCTTGACTCTCAAATAGATGAAAATTTCACGCCATTAATTTTACAAGGCGAAACAGAAATGGATTATAGCTATCTTTCCGGAGGAGAAAGAACAGCGGTTGCGCTTGCTTACCGGTTAGCTTTGAATCAAACAATTAATTCTTTAATGAGCAAAATAAAAACGCGCGGTCTGATTATTCTAGACGAACCAACAGACGGTTTTTCAGAAGCGCAGATTGACAAGATGCGCGAAATTCTTGCAGAACTAAACGCAGACCAGCTGATAATCGTGAGCCACGAACAAAAAATAGAAAGCTTCGTAGACAACGTCCTCAGGGTTTCAAAAGAAGGCGATATCTCTTTTATTGAACAACTTTCCCCCTCAAAAGAAATAGCGAGCTAACCAAGCAAAGTCGGTTCGTCCTCTTCGTCAAGTCCAGCCAAACTTTCATCTTCTTCCTTGTCTGTTCTCTTTTTTTCAGGTTCCATTCGCTGGACTATCACAGGACAAATTTAAATCTTGCGTTGGAGCAAAGGGCAACCAAAAAACTTAAATACCTACCAGGTTTTCCCCACACGTTAGAGGGATTCTATAGAACTATGGAGACAATAAATCAAGAAATTTCAAAAAACATGTTGAAGTCAGGAACAAGCATAGTTGGAATTGTTTGTAAAGACGGCGTGGTTTTAGGAGCAGACAGGCGTTCAACAGCCGGCGGCGAAGGAATGTCCATTGTAATGAAAAAAAATAAACAAAAGATAAGGAACATAACAGACCATATTATTGCGTCTTACACAGGCAGCGTTTCAGACATAGAGCTGGCTAACAAAGTTCTTTCCGCAGAACTGAGATTGAAGGAATTAAAAACACATGCAAGACCAACAGTTGCTGAAGCAGCGAATCTGCTCGCAATCTCGACTTATAGAAACATAAGAACACCGAGCATGGTTCCGAGCATTGTAGGAACATTAATCGCAGGAGTTGACGAAGATGGCAAGGCCTCGCTGTTTACAATCGAGCCAGCTGGCTCGGCATCAGAAGTTACAGATTTCGACGCAAACTTTTCTTCTGGAATGCCCTACATCTTGGGCCTTTTAGAAAAGCAGTATCACAAAGATGTAACAGTCAAAGAAGCAATAGAACTCGCAAAGGACTGTATCAAATCAGCAATAGAAAGAGACTCTGGCTCTGGCAACGGAATCGACGTTTTCACAATCACAAAAGATGGTATTCAGCACGCGGTTTCTGAAGAAATTATTCCTCAATACAAGTAATTAAACTAAACAACTAAAATGGCAGACATTTTGAAAACAATTAAAGAAGCTTTACCAAATTCAATTAGCGACGCTGCTTTTGAAGGTGCGAACATAGTTCTCTACACCGAGGACAAGGAATTTTTCAAGAACAGCGATGAGAAAATAAAGCAAGTTGTTTCAACGATAAAGAAAAGAATAGAATTGCGGGCTGACAAAAAAATCCTTGCTTCAGAAGAAGAAACTGAAAAAACAATTCGCGCTTTAGTTGAAGAAGAAGCAGAAATAGTTAACATTATTTTTGACAGCCAGCGAAGCACAGTGGTGATAGAAGCAAAAAAACCTGGGATGGTTATTGGCAAGCATGGTTCTATTTTAAGCGACATAAAAAAATCAACATTCTGGATTCCAGTTGTGCAGAGAAGTCCTGCAATCCCTTCAAAAATAACAGAAAAAATTCGTTCAGTTCTTTATGCAAACAACAATTATCGGAAAAAATTCCTGAATGATGTAGGAAGAAAAATCTATAACGACTGGAATCCTGAGAAAAAAGAAATCTGGGCAAGAGTTACCTTTCTCGGAGGCAGCAGTCAGGTCGGACGTTCCTGTCTTCTCTTGCAAACGCCAAACTCAAAAATTATCTTAGATTGTGGAATCAACCCAGCAATCACCGACGGAACAGAAAGATTTCCCTACCTCGATGTTTCTGAAATCGGAGACATTAATACAATAGACGCAATAATTTTGTCGCACGCGCACTTAGACCATTCTGGCTTGATACCTTTCCTCTACAAAATGGGTTACAAAGGCCCGACATATCTGACACCGCCAACAAGAGACATTGCAGCCCTGCTTCAGTTGGATTTAATCGGAGTCGCCTATAAAAAAGCCCAGTTCCCGATTTACAAAGCAGAGCACATTAAAGAAATGGTCAGACATTCCATTTGCTTGGATTACGGAGAAGTTACAGACATCACGCCAGACATCAGAATAACGCTTTACAACGCAGGCCATGTTCTTGGTTCTGCACTTGTTCATATAAACATTGGAAACGGTTTGCACAATTTCGTCTACACCGGAGACACAAAATACGCCAAAACCCGTTTGCTCGACGCAGCCGCAAATAGATTTCCACGAGTTGAAACTTTGCATTTGGAATCTACTTACGGAGCTAAGCAAGATATTTTGCCGCCAATGAGGGAAGTTGAAGAAAGGTTTATGGAAATTGTCAAAGAGACAATAGGACAAAAAGGAAAGGTCTTACTTCCAGAACTTGGACTTGGTCACGCTCAGGAAACAATGTTAAGAGTTGAAGAAGCTATTCGCACAGGCAAACTGCCGAAGATTCCAGTTTATGTCGATGGAATGATTTGGGACATCAACGCAATCCACACAGCTTACCCAGATTTCTTAAGCGCCAATGTAAGAAACCAAGTTTTCCAAGACAACAATCCTTTCTTGTCTGAAATTTTCAAAAGAATCGGTTCATCTGTAGAAAGAAAAGAAGTTCTTGAAGGCGGCCCGTGCATCATAATCGCAACATCTGGAATGCTTGTCGGCGGAGCCTCAGTTGAATATTTCCGCCACTTAGCTGAACATTCCAATAACGTAATAATCTTCGGTTGCTTCCAGGCAGTCGGTTCATTAGGAAGAGAAGTCAAAGAAGGAGCAAAAGAAGTAAATTTAGAAAAAGATTACGGAAATGAAAGAGTCAAAGTTAACATGCGCGTAGAAACAATGTATGGTTTGTCTCCGCACTCTGGCAGGAACGAGTTGTTGCAGTTTGTGAACCGCATGCAGCCAAGACCAAAAAAAATAATAATAAACCACGGCGAAGTTTCAAAATCTTTGGATTTAGCATCTACGATTTACCGGTCGAATAAAATTGAAACAACTGTTCCGAAGAACTTGGAGACGATTCGGTTGAAGTGAGATTTGTTAGCTTGAGGCCCATAATTTTTGAAAAAATAGCTTAAATAATATCCACCCCTCAAATTAATAATAAAATCAATCCAGATATGTTAATTGGGTTTGTGATAACTATTTGGTTGGATGGGGTTTGGTGGGTTGGGTAACTTGATAATAATTATTCAAAAAATATTCGGCAACAGGCGAGCATGTTACGTGCGGAGTATTGGGTTATTATTAATTCCATGCGTGATTGCGAGAAGTAAATAATCTTGCTATTTTATGCGTTGTAACAAAATGAATTATTACGGATCGGAATAACACCATTAAACAATTACAACAAACCAAAAACTTTAAATAACCAACATTTCTTGAAAAACTATGCCAAGAGAATACATTGGAAATCAAAGAATAACAAATGAAAGTTATAGAAATGTTCACGACGCAGTTGTCCACTTAGGAAAAAGACATTTTGCAAGCGAAGCCCAAGTCATAGCTGAAAGAAACCTTGCACCTTTAGATTCTCCAGTCTGGAAGTTTTACGGATGGACAAGAGGAATGCGACTCATTCCAAAGGGAGACAAACCTTATTTGTTAGCAAGAGATTCTATCTTGCTAAATCCTGAAACAGCACAAAAAGCTGTCGCAGCAAACCAAGGCGGAGAATTATTCTACCCAGACAAAGAAGTTTACGAAGCACATTATCAAATTGCAAAAGCAGACAAAGACAAACTTCCAGGAAGACAAAGAGTCATGCTTCTCCCCTCACAAGATACTTTCACAATTTCAGATGGTGAAGATAAAACTTTAAGATTTTTAGCAAGAGGAAAAAAAGCTGGAAAAACATTTTTTGCGAGAATAAAAGAATCAGGAAGAAACGGAATTCCTTTTTACCTTCCAAGTGCTGATTGGGTCAGACAAAATGCAGGAGCAACCTTTTTACAGCATTCGTGGCTCAGCGGCCTTGCCGGCGCTTCGAGCTTCAGCGGCCGCGGCAGGGACTTGCGCTACCGCGGCCATGCCTTTGGGGTGTTTCCTGTTTCTCGCCCAGCGGGCGAGCGAAAAATTTCGCCTCGTGGAAAGCAAGCTGCAAAAAGCGAACCTTTAGTAATGCCTTGCACACCAAGACAAGTTCAAAGAGAATTAAAAAGAATTGGAAGATTAGAATCAGAAATACTGAAAGTTAGAATTTTTCTTGAAGGTTTGAGAAAAGAATAAAAACTACATTTCTTTAATACTTCTGCCTCGACCGTTGCTCTCTGAGCAGACAAGGGGTCACACGCCCTTGTATTTAGTAAAATTCAACTGCGACAACTGGTAATTCTTTACAGAATGAACGTCTGAAGCAGTGGTGCTTTGCAGTTAAAACTGCCCAGCAATTTTCAGGAATTGCTGTTTGGTACAAGGGCTACATTGAGGTTCATGGCTCAACGACCTTGCCAACGATTCGAACTTCAACGGCAACAACAGGAACTTGAACTACAACGACCATGCCTTTGGAATGGCTTCAGGTCGAGGCAATTTTATGAAAACCTACAATAATATTTACCCAGAGATTTACTCCTTGGGGAACTTACTCCTTGCTTGGAGAAAAACAAGAAAAGGAAAAACCAAGAAGAGCGAGGTAAAAAAGTTCGAAAAAGAAACCCTAAGAAATCTATTAACTTTACATAACGAATTAAAAAACCAAACATACAGCCCAAGGTATTTAACAACATTTATCTTACACGAACCAAAAACGCGCAAAATCGCAAAGTCAGATTTTAAAGATAGAGTTGTTCATCACGCATTGGTTAGAGTAATCGAACCAATCTTTGAAAGAACTTTCATTTACGACTCTTGTGCAAACAGAAAAGAGAAGGGAAATTTATTCGCAATCAAAAGATTAGATGAATTCATGAAAAAAGTTTCTCACGGAGGAACAATTCTAAAAAATGATTTTGAAGATAACAATTTCATTAGAGGCTATTGTTTGAAAGCAGACGTAAAACATTATTTTCAAGAAGTTAATCATAACATTTTACTTTCAATCATCAAACGAAAGATTATTGATGAAGATACAATTTGGCTGATTGAAGTTATTCTAAACAACGGAATCGTTCTTGGGGGGGGGGGCGAAGCAGGCAAAGGAATGCCTCTTGGAAATCTCACCTCGCAAATTTTCGCAAATATTTATCTTCACGAATTAGATTATTTTGTTAAACACGAATTGAAAGTTAAATATTATGTTCGCTATGTTGATGATTTTGTTTTGTTGCACCAATCAAGACGACAATTAGAACAATGGAGAAAAGCAATTAATATTTTTCTAAAGAAAAAACTAAAACTTGAATTGCATCCACAAAAAACGCAAATCATTCCGCTTTTTAGGGGAGTTGATTTTCTTGGATTTAGAAATTTTTACCACCATCAGATATTGAGAAAAAGAAACTTGAAAAATATGCAACAAAAAATAAAACTTTTCGAAGAGAAAGAGATTGGATTTAGAAGCATCATGGAAAGTTATCAAGGTTGGCAAGCTTATGCAAAATGGGCAAACACATTTGAAATACGTAAAGAAGTAAAGAGCAAAATAATCAACACAATCTTGAGTAAGGTATAAAAACTCCGTTTCTTTTTATCTCTCATGAAACACACTTGGAAAATAACTTTCTTACTTCTTCTAATGTTTTTGGTAGCGCAATTGCTCGGGATTTTTGTTGTTAGTCAGTATGCGTCGAGCGAAGCAGTTTTGCCTTATGGCATGGAGCCGCCGGCAGATATCGAACCAAGGTCTCCGTGGGATTTAGTCTTGTCTTTTGCAATCGCCTTTTCAGTTGTCGTAATAATAATGCTTGTCTTGACAAAATACAGAGCAGAAACGTTCCTGCGGCTTTGGTTCTTTACAGTTGTCACACTTGCAATTGGAATAACCTTAAACTCAGTAATTCTCAAAGCACCGCACGCCTCTCTGATTTCTCTCGCTGTCGCACTTCCTTTGGCATTTTACAAAATCTTTAAAAGAAATTTAATCGTCCACAACCTAACAGAACTTCTGATTTATCCAGGCATTGCCGCAATTTTTGTCATCATGTTGCTGTCTTGGACAAAGGCGCCGATTTTAGCAATTGTAATAATTCTTATTTTGATTTCACTTTATGACATGTATGCGGTCTGGCATTCTGGTTTTATGCAAAAAATGGCGCAATATCAAATTCAAACACTAAAAGTATTCACAGGTTTTTTTGTTCCTTATCTTGGGAAAGGTCAAAGACAAGCGATTGCTAAAACAGCGAAAACAAAGTCAAAGAAACAAAAGCAAAAAAACATAAAAGTCGGTGTTGCAATTCTCGGCGGCGGAGACGTTGTCTTTCCGGCAATTCTTGCGGGAATTGTTTTAATCCAGATGGGCCTAATCCAAGCGCTCCTTGTTTCTCTCGGCGCAACTTTGGCTCTTGCCGGATTGTTTTATCTTTCTGAAAAAGGAAAATTCTATCCAGCAATGCCGTTCATAACAACCGGCTGTTTTATTGCGCTGGCTGTTGCGAAGTTGATTTAATCAGGAATTCTTGAGGAATAATTTTCAGCAACCACCCTTGCATTATCTACAAACCCTTCAGGTGTCCAGAAACCCCTTAGCAGAGTTCTATCAATCAACGTTCTTTCTTCACCCGAGTCATACTTTATTCCCCTTCCAGAAAAAATCTTCATTGCTCGCGCAACAGGCTGAGCACAATAAACCAATTCACCAACCACTCCCCTATCGAGATTACCTTCTGAATCAAAATTATGCCTATGTTGTTCGATGAAATACCTTGCAGTTTCTCCTTGCAACATTACCTCATTTAACAATTCTATTTTTTTAGTTATGACGCTTGGGTCTGTAGGATCTCCAAGGCGTTTGTTCCCTAAAACTACAATTCCGTAATGCTTCTGCCTTAACCAAAACTCTTTTAATTTTTTTATATCTTCAGCTTCTTGATAAATCCTTTCAAATTTATGTTCAATATCTAACTCTCTTTGAACTTCAGGTGCGTTCCGCAAGTCTTCAAATAATCTTTCTTGAAAAAACTGGGCTACGGATTCTTCTGTTGCAGTAGTAAGCGGAGAACTTTCAGAGAGAAAATAAGGCAGGTCATTATTTCCAGTTACAACATTGTTTAATGCATGCCCCATCCCCTCATGCCCATAAATCCTGATTAGCTCTCTATCTTGAAACATTAAGTTTCCCGCTTCATCAGAATAGCAAATAGCAGGAATGCTGATAGCTAAAGTCTTTGTTAGTTTATGAAAATAGGATCTATCTCTCGTTGTAGGTTCAGCATCTATATTCCTTAAAAATTCACCTATCTGGCGATACTGTCCAATTAACGTCAGATTTATATAGTTTGATAGTTTAACCTCTCTGAAAGGAGGTTAATGCTATGAAAACAAAATGCCAATTTTGTAAGAAATTGTCTGCGGTAAAACAAGGTT
>Ga0180007_10001978_pt1 | contig 25588 bp, 43 predicted proteins | sample MM_PC_MetaG_FD_121122 | JGI IMG/M metagenome (GOLD analysis project Ga0180007, IMG submission 121122) | Groundwater microbial communities from the Aspo Hard Rock Laboratory (HRL) deep subsurface site, Sweden - MM_PC_MetaG | ecosystem: Environmental > Aquatic > Deep subsurface > Groundwater... | reverse complement strand
CATCATTGGTTGTGATGCGGATGGTTCCGGCTGGCGATTTCCAGCCCTTTGAGTTGGTCAAACCAACCGTGACATAGGCATAATCATCGGCGGCAAGAGCATAATTAGTAATGTCTTCTGATCGGCCCTTATCATCATCCACAGAAGTAACGGTGAAAGTTTTCTCGGCAATATCTGTGTTATGCAAAATCAAAATCTCTCGACCGGTGCAAACATATGTGTTTCCGTTAGTATTGTCACTGTCAGCAAAAGTAAAATCAAGACCACCGGCAGCTATAGTATCAAACGGACCTTTCATGCTTTGAACAGTAATTGCAGTTGGATCTGCCATCTAATTCTCCTTGACCAATTGGTCTAAAATCTGGTTTTGTTCATTTGTGGGATAGTGATCAACGATGTGAGTGATCATGTCGTCCTTACTATCACGATACTCGCCGCACATCTTGCACATATACACATCCTTGACCCCTGCCCAGTTGCGTTTTTCCCAATACAGATTTGTTTTTTCCGTCGTCTTTTCGATCAATTCCTCCGGCAACATGTCTGCCGCGGACGTTTCCGCCTCCATTGATTCGACGGATTCATCTTCATACACCACATCATTTTGATCAAATTCGTAGTCAACAATAGGTTTTAGATTTTTTTTTGCCATCATTCCACCATTCCGATCACATACTGGCTCACCCACCGCCAGACATCGATCTCCGCTTCATAAATTGGAAAACCACCATCCAGCCGGATCAAGCCCACTGTTTTTGCATACGGCGCCGTTCCGATGGACCCTTTCTTCATGTGCATGGCCCCCTGCAGGACTGTAGCGATTGCCTGGGCTTCAAGCTCTGTTTTTGCCCAGCTATCATATTGGAACCGCGGTGTGATCACATCGCCTGAAGCGCCTGAGCTTGAATGTGTCAGCTCTCTTGGCGTATCGATCCGCTTATACGTGAGACATGGCAATTCACTCCCGACAGGGATATGAAATGGTTTCAACCGCATACCGATCAGCGCTGTCAATGCTGTATATCCAAGAAGATAAGAAACCTGTGCCTCTTCGATGGTAGCCATTACTTTGACCTCTCGATGCCTTGCCTGATCTGTTCACCGGTCGCCGCTTCAATTTCGCGCACGTGTTCATCCACTGCCGGTCGCAGGTAAGGTTTTGGCTCAACCGTCACACTCTTTGCGAATGCGCGCTCTCCAGCCTCATCCACCCACGAAAGCAATTTCTTATTGATCGGCTTGATGGTGCCGCCCAGCTCCCGTATCCTGCCGTGGATGGCCGTAGGGCCAACAGAGATCTCGCAGCCATTCGGTGAGCTATTCTCAACCACCACCTGGATGGTCCCGGCCAAACCCGCATCGCCGTGTGACTTTGAAAAAGTCTTGTTGATATTCACCTTCGCATTTCCGCGGATCACCTCCCCTCCGGCCAGCGCAGCACGTTTAAGAGTCTCTTGGCTCAGCTTGCTGTCCAATTTATCTAAATCGTGTGAAATATCAAAAGACATGCCACTCATAGCTCAATCCTTTTCAACTTCAAGCGAATTCCTGAAGGTCCTTCTTGCACCGGGCCAACAATCTCAAACGTCAACGGATCAACCAGCGTTTCGCCGTAGCGTTTGGTGATCCGAATCCGGCCCTTTGCATCCACATCAGTTCCGATCGGCAGTCTCACCGTGGCATCGTAGACAAGCGCCGTAAACATTGAGGTGTGCCTTTCGTCGCCTGAGCGCATATCCAGACCGCAAACTATGGCTGATTCATCAGAAACATAATCCGCAACGTCCTCGTTGTGGCTGTTGGTGCCGGGTGCATAATGCATGATCACGCACTCATCCTGCATGTGCGCTTCCTGTGCAGCTCGCATCCAAACCAGGTCATCAGTCGAAAAGATTGACATTAGTTCCTTCCGTCTCCCGAGCACCCTTCTCACGCGGCCACTTGATCACCTCGATATTCTTGGCGCTGCGCCGTGAGCGATAATGCTTCACCATCTTTTCAGCATGTTCAAACTTCTGGCTTAAGCTAAAATTTCCGCCGTCCGCGCTGAAATCTGTCTGATTAGAAAGCGCAGCCAGTTTCTCTTGCCACACATCCGCGGCAGCCGCATTCAAGTCATAAGTCGGTATCCACAGCGTATTGGCCAAAGTGGTGTATGCGCCGTCAACCATCGTCCACGTGTAAGGCTCCTGCCTCAGCTCATCCATCAGCGGATAGCGCTCGATGAACCCCTGCAAAAGGAGATCACTATAAGTCGTGGTCAGTGGCTCTGCCACCATCCTTCTTAACTCTGCGATTTGTGCGGCTGTAGCTGACATAAGAAACCTACTTTAGATTCGAGGCCTTGATTTTCAGGCCGAGAGTTAGATAAGGGTTTCTGTACCCCGGATTGCCACGAAGTGACTATCCGGGGTTTCACCCAAAACAAAAATACTAATCCAGCCGCAGATACTCCACAAACATCTTCCCTTCCAGGCCAACTGTCGTGGCGGATCCGGTGAAAGTGATATACTCATCAGCTTCCCAGATCACTGCAACCTCTGTCTCGTTCACTGGCACAGCCTGGCAATAAAACAACTTGCCGCCGACCGTGGCTTCAATCGCGTCAAAGGTGCTCAAGATATCTGTGCCCTTGGCAGCCGCACTTGCAGCTACACCAGCATCAAGGTTCGCCGCGCCGGTGCTTCCGGTATCAAAATAGGCATAAGTTCGCAAAATGCCGAGCTTCTTGCCTTCAGGGTTGGCAATCGCGCCCAACCCGCCATTAGCCACTGATGCGGCGCCTTCAAGGTCGATGACCAGCATCCCGCGTTGTGGATCTTGATTAATTTGTGCAACCATATAAAACCTCCACTTACTTTGATAGTTTGAAAAAAACTAGGTGGTCGGGTTGAGTCCCAAACCAAATCCAGCATTCGGAGCGGGCTCCGCGCTGAAGACATTGGTAACAGTGTCAGCCACGCCGGTGCATCCGACAAACAAAGTTTTGCCGCGCAAAATGATCTGATGCTTGGCTGTGGAGCTGTCGCCAATAGCATTGTCGATGCTTGCACCATCAGCGCCGCCAGCGCTCATATCAAGATTGTTGAAAAGACAATCCTCAAACTGAGTCGTCCAGGGCACAGACCCGGCAGCGAATTTCACCAGCAATTTACCAGCCGTCACCGACCAGCTCAAAAACTCGCATTGGATGAACTTATTGCGATAACACGCGGTTCCAGAGATGAGCAACTCCGCATTTGACTGAGCACGGATGATCGTCTGCAGGCCAATTGAACAGCGCTTGAACACGTTCTCTTCGCCGGTCAAATTCAACGAATAACAACCAGCGCGTGCACCTGGTGTGGCATGTGCCATTCCCGCAAAGAACACATTTTCAAAGAAGTTACGAGCGCCGGTCACTTTTGCCGCGCCAGAATCTGCGGCTGCATCGTTACCGTTGAAAATTTGGATGTTCTTGACGATACATCCAGCAGCCTGGAAGTCGATCACATAAGCCAGATCCAGCGCTGCGGTGCCAACAATTCTGCACCGTTGGCCAACACCCGGTAGATCTCCAGACAAACCCACCAGGTGGGTATAGGCTTTCGCCCAATCAATTGCCGCGGCAGGATTCAAAGCCGTGGGGCCGCCAACCAAAACAACAGTGTCATTCTGGTTTGCTGTACAGAGCGCATAAGCCTCTTCCAGCGTCTTCAGTGGGCTGGCAAAACTCTTGCCGTCGCCGCTTGCACTGACCTGTGGATCAACCACAAAGACCTGTGAATTAGGTCCAAGCGGAATCCCCATCAAAGCCACATACTTGCTTGCCTGTTTCGGGAATAATCCCATGTTTACCTCCAACAAAACGAAAATTATTGACGAATTGCAGTTGACCTATGCGGTCAAAACAGCGACCGGATAGCGGCTGGCTTCGGTGGGTTGTGCCCGATTGATCGGGTTCGGCAGTGCCACAGCGATGTACATAACCGCCTTCAATGCGACCATGTCCTGTTGTGCCAGGTTGTAGATGATGGCACCTGAAGCATCCTGAATCACGGCTTCTTTGAGGATCTCATAGCGAATTTCCTCGCGGTAAGCCCACACAAGATGATCCCATTGTGCAGCTACAGCCAAAGCACTCGTAGCAGGCATGCTGCCGTCAGTTGGGAAGTAACAAGGTGCGCCATCAAGCGAATAAGGGGTTTTATCTTTCATATCCGCGACGAAAATAGGTTGCCCGTTTTCATCACGAACATTGCGCAATTTGCGTCTCATTGAGGTCGCAGCAATCGTTCCGGTTCCGATAAAACCTTCATCTTCAAGTTTGCCTAACATTCCAGCGGTGCCGTCAGCTTTTTCGCCCAAAATGGCTTCATACATATCGGTGTAAGCCGCTAGTGATACAAGGTTTCCGGCTGCATTTGCTCCTGCAATCAAACCCGCAGCGCCAAGGTTGGTTGTCCATGTAGCGGGGATGTTTACGCCATGGAACAATGCCATAGAAATTGCCACTGAAAACGCCTTGATTAGTTCGGGTTTGCATTGGCCAATGATGTCGTACTTGCTATCCCTAATCACTGAACGCGGAATAGGAATGATGGCAGCCAGACCTTCAGGGTCAAGATACTTATCATCCCAATTCACTTCGGTAGTTTGGATCAGATTTTTATTTCCGGATAGGAAATAAGCTGTCGCGAGCGCACTCATCACAGGTTGTTTTTCCTGACCGACGATCATGTTGGGTGTTCGACGTGCCATAGAAAGAACAGGATTCATTTCTTCAACAGATGTCATAATTTCATCTGCTGTCCCTTCCGGGATCAATGAGGCGGCATCGGTTCTTGAAATGCTGTTGTCGTAAGGCATTATTTACTCCTTGAACATAAAATAATTTGCTAAGAATTTGCTCTGCGGCGAAGCTCGGCATTGAAATCATCGTTCGTCTTAATCTTGGTCTCAGTGCCGTTCCCGCCGTCTCCATCGGGGATGATCACTCCGAAAGATTCAGGCGATTCCTTCTTGATCAAATCCCAATCCGGGTCGCCGTTTTTCTTGAAAAGGTCATACTGCAGGGCAACCGCATAAGCGGCTTTGATATTTCGGCAGCCGATCTCCGGCTTGATTGCCTGTTCCACAAAGTCTGCCCTTTTATTTGAAGATTCCATCTTTCCCAGGGCTTCAGTCAAAGATTTTTCCAATTCCGAACCATTCTCGGCTTTCGGCAAAAGGTCCTTGATCTGTTTTGCCAGATCATCGCGCTCATCTCGAGTCGCTTTGACCGTGTTCTGCAAGCCCGCGGTGTGCTCGTTATAGAGCGCCTTCGCGTCCTCCGGCATCTCCTTGAGCACATCATCCCAACTCTTCTTGGCCTGTTGCTCACCAGTCTGTTGGGTTTGTTGCTGTTGTGTTGTCTGTTGCTGTGTTTGTTGTGTATTTTGGTCGCTCATCTCGAGCTCCTTTTCTGCAGCCTCTCGCTGCGCTAATTTGACTGTCATTGCGAGGCGGTTTCCGCCGCGGCAATCTCCAATAAAAAACGTACTTTCTTTTCGTGCCTTTCGTGTATTTCGTGGTTTAAATGCTCTTAAGCACCTCCCACATTGAATCTTGGTGTATTTCCCTGCCCCGTTTTTTGGGGCACCCCGCGAAATCGCGAAGCGAATGAGCAGGGCTTCCTTCCCATCATCACCTTCATCAGACACTCCCTCCTGCATTAAATCTGGGAGTATCTCCCCATTCTGGGGAATGGCTCTTGCTCACCAAAGAAGAAAGATCAAACCCTTCCTTCTGCCATCGCTCAAACAACTGCGGACCCAACTTCGCTTGCTGTTGGTCCTGATCCAACCTTGCAAACCAATCCGCACCCTTTTCCCACTGCGGCGCACCCACCCCGGCCACTTCCGGCACTGCCGAACAATTCCCCTGCGGATGGTCGTCCAGCATCTCAGCCAGCGCGAATTTCTCGCCATCAAGGAGAAGACAAGCCATGCAGGCACTTTCTTTTTTCACCAGCCGCACAAAACCTGTCACCACCCCTGATTCCCGATACTGAAGGATGTTCCCGCTGCGGTAAGCCCTGCCAATCTCCGTTCTTGAGATCAGCATTGCCCGGTCAAGACCCATCCCCATCCCGTTCACCATTTCTTGCGCTGCGGCTTTGGGTCCCAAACCCCTCGCCACTGCATTGATCAGCGCATCCGTCAACCCTTCAAGCGCTTCGGGGAACTCGTTCTTCAACAAACTATTGAGCGGCGCACCGTTGCTCAAGAAACCTGACAGAGCTTCAACAGCATCCCGGTTCAAAACCTTGATCAGCGGAGAGCTACCCACAGCATAAGATGCCTTCACAGCATCCAGTGAAGCTTGCACACCCAGCCAGCCAATATCTGACTGAGCCTGTGACAATTCACGAATCAAATAATTCTGGTTATAGGCTTTGATCGCGGCCTGCAGCTCGGCTTTCAGCTTCTGATAACGCTCTTCCTTCCAGATCATCTGTCGGGTCAGCATCACGTCGTCAGTCTTTTTGCTGGCCATCAACAAATGCAGCGCAGAGATATCCGCATCCAATTGCTGTTCAATCTTCAACCAGCGGCTGGTCATCTCCTCAAGTACAGATCCTTCACGCAAGATCAGCTCTTCCCGATACTCGCGCAAAACGGAGACAACTCTTGACTCAATCACATCAGGCATTGATCAAATCCTCCAAACCGGTGGTATTCGCTTCAGCCTGTTTTCGCCGCGCGGCTTCAAGCATCGTCTTGGCCATGGATGCCTGCGCAACCTGTTGATCCTTTGAGTCCGCCAGCATCTGCGCAATTTCAACCTTTGTCCATCCCTGCCGCCTCAGCATCGTCACTAAAGGCAATCCAGATGACACACCAAAATTGATTGCCTGTGTTTCGGCCAGCGGCTGTTCACTCTTCACCCGGCTCCACAAAGGCACCACATTGGCTTGGTCAGTCGTAATCCCGTCCAGCTTAAGCAGAAAAGCCGCCAACTCTTGCCAGGTGACAGAAAATTGTTTGATCCGTTTTTCAGCCTTCTTGACCAATGGCGCTTCCATCGCAATCAGCGCATCCCCGCTGATCCCCGCGCCAACCTCGGTCAGGTAATATTTTGGAGTTCGGCTCTTGATTGCCACATAATTGGCAAGGCCGTCAATCGCTTTCCAAAACTTAGATAAATCCTCGCCAGTAAACTCACCCACTTGCGTATCTTCGCCAGTACCATCACTGCCAGGCAGTTCCCACACCATACCCGGTTTGTTTTTTAATTGAGATGTATCTGAATTACTGACAATCCAGCGTTGTTTGAATGCGCCAAACTCACCGGCAACCATCATGTCGGCAAACATCTTGTTGATCGCGTCCTGCACAGTCAGCAGATCTTCCAACTCACCCGGGCACCTGAAGTGAAAAACAGGTATTTCCTCGAACGGGTTTTTCGCTGCCTTCTTTGTAGGCTTGAAACTTCCAACGCTTTCCGGAATTTCCTTTCCAGAAGAGATGTAATATTCCAGGCGATCCCGGTAATACAGCGTAATGTGCCACTTCTCATCCGTGCCAAAATACCACTTGGCCGCGAACTTCTTTTGTTTCGGGAACTCCGGTTCATAAAAAATATGACACATCGAGCTTTTATTGGGGTAGACATCAATCGTGCCGTCCGGTCGCTTCCAGGCGATCACATAACTTTCAGACGTGATCAACGCGTCCTTATGCACCTCTTCAGCGTCCAGCTCAATGTGATACTTGTTCCAAATCATGTCGAGCTTCTTATTGGTTTCGCCATTGGCATTCACCACATCAAAGCCCTTCAGATCGATCCTGTCCAGTGTGGATTCAACCACCACGCTGCACCAATTCAGGTTGAATTTGGCAAAACTGCCGCCAAATACATCCGATAGTCGTTTATTGCTGTAGACAAGAGGCTGATCGCCCTCATAGTATTGATTGCGCATGACAATCCGTTCATTCTTGCCTTTCAGCGTTATAAATGCTTTTTCGAGATCACTCATCCTTGATGACTCCTGGCAACCTTCTTTTCTCGCTTGCTATACTTCGCAATCATGTAGGGTCCTCCGCTTGCACTGTCCACCACATCATCATGGCTGCCATAAGGGAATTCCATCAGTGCTTTTTGCACCACACCGAAATTGCTCCCTTCAACCACGCCAAACAAACCTTCTTTTGCTTTCAAAGAAAGATTCATCGCTCTGTCCATCTTTGAGCCTTCCGGCACCGGGAACTTCACCAGCCCAACCATCGCCAGTTGTGGATCCTTCCAGAAGTCCTGAAAAGCCAAAGACTGAAAAGCAACATCCTCGATGCCCCACAATACTTTCTTGTTTTCTTCCAGAAGCATCGCCAATTTCAAAAACTTGAGGAATCTTCCCAGCTCGCGTTCCCTGATCAGATCCCGACCGATGATCATGCCATCTTCAGGGTTGAGCGTTTCAATCAAAGCTGCATTGAAGTCGCTGCGTTTGTTCCGTCCCAGGGCCACATCCACATAACAAACCCACGTCCATTCAGGGTTGAGGATTTTGCGCGAAACCAGCTTGATATCCTTGGCGTCAAACAGTCCACCGGTGAATGGTCTCGGCAGTTGCTGATCCACAGAGGCAAAGATATAAGGGCTTTTGGCATTTGCTTTTTTAGATTCAACATACGGCTGGCTGTATCGCCATGGCCATAATGCCTGACCAGGTGCCCGACCCAGTTGATCCCCGCCCATCGGAATGAAAATACCGTTGGAGAGGTTATCCATGTACTCTTTTTCAGTTTTTGGATATTCCTCGTCTTCCAGAGCCAGCGCCGGAAGGAAAACAATTTCGTATTGATCCACGTTTGGATCGCCGTTGGCCATTCGTTTCAACAACTGCCCGATCAGATCATTCGGGTCCCACCGGGTATGCACCACAATAATGCAGCCGTATTCGCTCAAACGCTGCACACCCACCGAATCAAACCAGTTCTCCAGCTTTTGCTGGTGGCTTTCAGATCTCGCATCATCAATATCCTTGGTGGGGTCGTCAATAATCAATAAGTCCACCGGGTTGCCCGAAAGACCGCCGCCAAGACCTCGGCTGATGCATCCGCCTTCATAAGGCGCCGCCAATTTCCAATCGCTTTTTGAAGCACTGTCATCCGCCAGCATCACCGGTTCTTGCATCGCGGATCGTTTTCCGAACAAATTATTGAATTCCTGACTTTGAACAAAATCTCTTACCGCTGCGCTGTGCTTGTCAGCCAAATCAGCGCCGTAAGAAATAATGGCTATATGCGCATCCGGGTTCCTTCCAATCACCCACGATGGAAACAACCTGGCAATATCTTTTGTCTTTCCGTATTGCGGAGGCATACACACGATCAGTCTGCCTTTTCCGCTTGCGCCCTTGGTTCTGATTCTCAATTCAATCTCTTGCAGCTTTTCTGCAAGCAAAAGATTATGTGGCCCTTCCTGGAACTTCACATCCATGTAGCGCCGGTAATATCGATATTCTTCCCTGGCCAATAACCTGAAATCATCCTCAAGAAGCAATTCTTCATCGGGGATGCTTGCGCGGGTTCGCGTTTTTTGCGCAGCGGTCTTGGCTGAGGAGGTGCGAACATTACTCATTCGCTGATTCCTTTTCCGGTTTGTTGCTGGATTCAATCTTCAGTTCACGATTGATGCGCTCGCGTGCGCGATCCAGATCTTCTTGTGATACTTCCTTCGGGCTGCTAATTGGCCGGTCATCCTCAACCTTCAACCGCGGAACATAATCCCCGGTCATCGACAAGGCAGTTTTGCGGTCCTGGGCGCCTTTCGAGCTTGGGTCGCTCGCACTGGTGGCCAGAGCTTCAAAAATATCGCGCCGGTGGCTCAAAAGAGGCATCGCCTGCATAATGCCGATCATTTCATCAATCGCAGGGTTATTCTTGCGCCATTCGCTGATCTGCCGGTCGCTGTTCAATCCAAGCACACCGATTGCAAGATCTTCCTGAGTCTTTGGCCAGCGCCCAACCTTCGGGCTGCCTGCCCAGGCGATATACACCGCCACCCGCCACGGCCAACCCTGATTCATCAACAAGAAGAAATCCTCCGACCAACCATAAACATTTGGCTTTACCGGAACTTCGATTTTTTCTTGCTCTTGTGCACTTTTTTTAGTGTCTTTCGTGTAGTTCGTGGTTAAAAGGGTTTTGTAAAGTTTTTCTTCTTGCTCATATTGCTCAAGTTTCGCCAGATCATCCTTGAACTTCAACTTTAAACCTTGCAGAGACACATCTGATCGTCTCTGCGCCTCAGCCGGAGAAACAAAATCACTGGTCTCTGTTTCAATCTCTGAAAGATTGAGATCAAGAGCCAGTTGAGATATATTTTGTACGCTGAGGTCTTTCAGATCTAAAGCCATGGTTTACGCCTTTTCCTGTGGATCTGTTTGCTCGTCTTTCCAATCATTAGGGCTCCAACATGGTGTTAGCTTCAATACCGTGAGCTGTTCAGTGAGCATCTGAATACCGGTCATCAAATACGCAACGCGCTGCGCATAATGCCGTAAAGATTTTTCCAATGTACTAATACTTTTCTGATGACCTGCAATCTTCACATTCAATTCAGAAATCTTTGTTTCAGTAGATTTCTGATAATCGTCCAGCAACTTGCGATATTCTTCCGAGATGGTCGCTGAAGCATTTGCCAATGTTGCTGCCGCGTCTGCTGGAACCTGTTGCCTGGTCTTTTGATTGATCTGGTCAGATTCAGCTTTGAACTTTCGCCTGGATATTAACGTACCGACCAACGCCGCTACACCACCTAAGCCTCCTATTGCTAGGAGGCCTTGAATAATCCATTTGATAGCGGATTCCGCAGTGGGATCCATCTATTAACCTGCCGAATTGGAGTTTTTGCCGTAACTGTCGTAAACGCCGGTCGCAAGAAGACCACATCCAAGACCATATAAAGCGGCAAAAAACCAATCAATGGGGTCTGTAGGAGGTTTTAGTAAAATTTTGTATCCGCCTGCAAGTAGTAAACCCAGGACCATTGCGCTTGCCGTTAGCCAATTACCCTTCAATCCAAACTTTTTGAGGTAAGTGACTAAGCCGGTAATAAACCACATCAGCGCACCGCCGCCGATAACTTGCTGATAAATATCATCAATTGGTGACGGCACAGCCGCTTCATCCTGAGCAATCACAGCAACATCAGGTGAAGCAAGCACCTCCGGAGCTGCGGCATTAACAGGGATGACAGCGATGGCGATGATCAAAAAGACAATCATCAAAATTCCCAAAAAATTTTTTACTCTCATTTTTTGCCGCCTCCTAAACGGCCTGTCATTGCGAGCCCCGCAAAATTTGATCAAAAACGAATCCATGTAGGTCGGGGCGCGGCAATCACCAACTGACTTTTTGTGTGACCAACCGGTTAAACGAAAAAGCGCCTTCCACAGACGTTTAAGCCTGTGGAAGGCGCTCATCTCTTCCGGTGGTCCTCACAAATTCATCGGACCTGCACTTATATTATACATCATTTTGTCAAGCATTTCAATAATAATATTTATTATCTATTCATTATTATTTATAAATAATCAGTATCTAATAAATATTATTTATTTATTGAGCAATTATTATTATATACCATTATTTATTCCTTTCACAAAAAAGCCCATTAGTCACGCTGTTTGCTTGATCATCTTTCCATAACTTTCAATCAATTTTTCCATGGCCACCTGCCCGGTTACCCAGGTGCGAACTTCATCACAAATACTGCTCCTGATCTCCATCACTGTCCCCTCAACCACGGCCATCACATCCACCTCTTCCGGTTCGCCTTCAAAATCCACAGCCTGGCGATAAAGCAAAAGCTGATGGATCCCGTTTCCGGCTTTCCGCACCTGGCCGATCACATGACCGTTCTTGCACTTCCATGCTTTTTGCTCTTCACTCACTTGACCACCAACCTTTCCACCTTTTGAGGGCTATCGTAATCACCAACCACCACACACGGCCATCCGCCCTTCATCTGAAGCACCACACCTGGGGGCATTACACCATTTTGAGCCATAACCGTCACCTCATAATCCGGGAACTGCCTGCCAATATAAAAATCTAAATAATCTGACATTGGCACCCCAATAACCGGTTGATAAGCCACCACTTCGACCATGATTACTTTTCCTTTGCTTTTGATGGATCACCAACAAACCTGATCACACCAAACTTCTTTGCCACTTCATCATTCATCTTTTTGCGAGTTAAATAATCAAAGCCATCATTTGGCATAAGGTAAATACTTTGATCGTCAATCACTTTACCTAAATTAAGAATGACTGGCATCTCTCCATTAGTCTCTACAAATGAACCGTCCAAAGGCAGCTCTACTCCAATCCCCCTTGGGTCCTCGCTGCTGTAATTGCACTCATACTCGCCGCGCTCATTGAATTCACTATCATCTTTTGCCATTCCCCCCAATCCGGCAATTAAAATACCTAGCAACGTACCAACCAACACACCAATCCCAAACGCCACCCTCGGATTCATCAGCCCTCTACTTTCTTGAATTCAATCACCCACACCCACGGATTTACTTCCCATGAATACCCGCGTTTCTCGTTGATCGAATCCCAAAGCCGCTGAAATTGTTCACGCCGTGTGCCATAAGGACGTTTGGCTGGATCCAATGTATATGGCGTTCCCTCAGCATTGATGTCAGCAAGAGAAATATCCTGCACCTTCTCCACGCGGACCCTTACCACCTCAAGCAAAATCCGCGACGCCCAACGAGGCATGTGAATCGATGGCTTCCAAACCAATTTTGAACCATTCCATGTGCTTTGATAAAGACAGTGACTTGGGTTTTGATATCTTTCAGGAATCATTGAAATTGGGGCATTCTTGCAACCCATATAAACCACATCTTCCCATGTTCCATCAGCCGGAGGATCAGGAAGATAAGCTTCACGCACCCAAAGCATCATGTCTTTTTCGTAGGGGCAATTGAAAAATCTATATCCTTCTTGTGCCATTCCAAAACCTACTGTTGCACACCAAACCCCGCGAATAAAACTCATTGTGTAGCTACCTTCATAATTACCTGGGTATCTCCAACTCGGTTGCGGTTTGACAACCCGCCTGGTCTGAGTCTTCCGACCTTCCAAAATCGCCCGCACCATTTCACCTGAAAACAAAATCGGTCTTTCCTTCATGATTTTTCCCTTTCGCTTTTTGCACTTACCTTTTCGAGTTGTTCGTGTGTTTCGTGGTTAATAGCACTTGGGTTTCCCACAACCACAAACCGCTCCGGCACCCACTCACCAATCTTCAGCGTCAAAATTCCTTGATCCGCGCCTTCACCAACTTCAAAGTCCTTTGCCCCCGCAGGCATTTTTCGCACCCACGCCGCGGATGGCATCACACCGTACACTCTTTTATGCAGCGTACTCGCCACATCCGCCGAAAAAGACAAACTCTCACCTGGTGCAATAAACCACAGTACACCCACTGTCACTGGTAAAGACGAATCGCTATTAACCCAATTTGAATAATCCACCGCCCCGCGTTCCTTCCAGTTGACATAAAGGTGATGCAACTTCAACCCTTTTGGATCCTCAAGGAAATCAAAGCACGTGTATGTTTCCATGCACCGATCAGGCACCAGCTTCTTGACCCAATACTCCTCATCCACCGGCTGTGCAAAACGGATCACCTCTACACGGTGCAGTCCTGTCCAGAAAACCTGATTACTTACGACCGACTGATCACTGCCCGTCATTGACAGACCGCCTCATGCAACAACCTTGCAGGCACCCCAAACAACGACTCAACCCGGATCAACTCAGCCTGCCCATCAAAAGGTTTTCTCCGCGCTCTCTGCGCCTCCGCGTGAGACTCCAGTTCCAGATCCTTTAAATACCACCAACCCGGACCAATCGTAGAATCCACATGCGCCAAACGCATATCCGGGTCAAAAGCCATGATCCTTCCGGTGATATGCCCGCCGCTCACTCTCACAAGGTCAAGCTTCTTAAAATCTTCCTTTGGGCGCATATCCGTACGTTTCATGTGATTAAGCACAAAGCTTGTAACCTGTTCAGCAGATTCTTTCATCAGTTCACCCCCTTGCGTTTCAAGCGGTCAATTTCGGCAGCAATCAATGCACCAGATTTGACCAGGTTGCGGATTTTACTGTCAGACGGTTTCCACCACTCAAGTGCCCAAGTTTGCGGGTAAATATTCATAAAATTTTCCTGAATTTTTTGTCGATGCTGATCAGTCTCAGCCCTCACAATAACGTAATAACAATAAGCGGCATCAAGTAATTCTTGGTTTACCCATCGATCATCATGTTCATCTGAAAAACGCTCAACATGAATCTGTCTTGACCTTTCATCCTGGATGAGCGCGGCGCCGTCCATATTCATTTTTGAAACATCGAGCTGATCTTCAAGATATCCAGCCAGCCGAATGAACTCTTTTTGATTGCTTAATTCAGGCTGCCTTTCGGCCATAATTTTGAGAGATTGTGCTGCAGATTGTAATAATCCAAAGTTATCCATCACTTAACCTCCAAAGGTAATTGCACCTCAGTCGGTGCCATCGACTCTTCATTTTTTATCCACGGCAATTCATTCCATTCCACACCGTCCAGCTTTCGGCCAATTCCTGTCGACCGAGATCTCACCATTACAGATTCATCAATCATGTCTGGCACCCACTCCCCCCATTGCTTGAAGAAAAATGGGGTGTTAGACTCCACACACTGATCACGCAGCACTCGTGCCCATTCTGGCCGCATCAGCCTGGCGCCCGGTCCAGACTCCCCGCCGCATATCACTAGATCGAGATAAACACCGAGCGTGAGCTTCTTATTAATCCAATCACGGCACAAGTAATCCCCGAGATCCACAGCCTCAAGCATAGGTTCCACCGATACAAACCTGTGCTTGGCCGGAGTATTCATCAGCGCATTTAGCCTGTTCCGATGATCATTGTTTTCTACCGTCACACCAAGCCACACATTCTCAAGAGGATAAAACAGCCGCCACTCTGAATAAGTCTCTTTTACCCAGGTAAAATATTCTTCCATTCGCTTGGCTCGTTTCGTCAGCAAAACAAATACATGAAGAGGATTCCTTTGCATCACACTGAAAACTTCAGTAATAAATTCAAAGGGAACCTTTTCATGAAATAAGTCGCTCATCGAATTGACAAAAATAACCTTGGGTTTCGTATTGTCAATTTTGGATATCCTCTCAGGGTGCAGAACAATCTTTTCAAACTTGCCGCTCTGATAAAACCTGTTGTGGATGGCCTTCGCATAACAATGCGCACACCCTTCACTTACCGCAGTGCACCCCGTTACTGGGTTCCAACTATCGTCCCACCATTGCGAATCTTTTTTTCGCTTGTTCACTTTATACCTCCTCAATTCCAATCAAAAAAATGTTTTGAAAATGGCGAATCAACAATCATGCATGAACCTTCCATGCTTTTCAAAAACATTCGCAATTGATCTGCACCTTGATGGTCAAGCTCTATAAACCTGACAGTTTCAGGTTTACCTTTTACACAAATCACTGCCCACGATGGAGATCTGAGGTTGACATCCACGCCAACATCCAGACATTTTGCATGCATTTCTTTTGCGATATTGTAAGAATTGGCTGCCCTATGACATAGAGCAATTGCTTCTTTTCTATACTCATCAGCTTGCTCGGATAAATAAATCACTCGGTTCAATTCTGTTATTTCATCCTTTAGCAACCAAGTTCTTAGCCCCGTTCTGATCTTATTAATCAACACATGTTCGCTCATACGTTTTTCTCCGTCCTGATGGCTTTATAGCCTTCCTGTAAACCGATGCGGTACCCTTGCTTGTTTCCTTGTGGTACCTCTATGCGGTGCCGTTGCTTTTTCCATCGGTACCGCTAAATAATTTCTTACGGTACCTCACAACCAAAATTAATTACTTTTCGCCGTATAAGTTTCAAGAATCTTATTGAGATGATCAATTGCTTCTTGTGTATCCATCGGATACCATGGCCTATCTTCAAGGATTGCCATAAGTTCTTCAGGGCATAATCCGCCTCTGACCGCAAGGCGTAAAACACTTTGCATGTGATTTTTTATGCATTGCATTTCATGCATTTTTACTAAATCCCATGGAACTGCAGCCGGGCATCCGAGTCTTTTATACTTTCCACGCCAATCAAGAATTGGGAACATTTTTTCATCCATGTTTAATCCTTCCATTCCAACCGACACTCAAACTTCGGATGCTTCACCGGGACCCGATATTTTCTGACATCAATAACCTTCGCTGCCAAGAAGATCCGCAGCGCGATCTCAGCCACATTACTTGCAGAACAATGCTCAATTTCGGCAATAGCGGCAATAGCCTTAATCACATCCGGGTGCATGTCATAGACAGCACGATTTCCATTCCGCTTTTCTTGCCGTTCCTGATTCTTTTTTATCTTGGCGCGTTCCTGCCTCGGCATTGACCTTTCATTTTGACGCTGCGTTCCTCCGCCAATCGCCGCCGCCACTGCTGGATCCAACCCGCCTTGCAAAAATCCTTTATCGTTTTTGTTCATTTTTTTGCCTTTCTTTTTGTGTTATTCGTGTCGTTCGTGGTTATATGATCTTCAACAACCGTTCCAAACACATCGCATAACCCAGCTTTGCCCTCGCATTCACCGGCATCTCCCAAAGCGTTTTACCAACCCGGTTGGCAACCCTGCAATTCGTATCTGCAGCCACCGGTGGCCATACCAAACCCTTATATTGCTCTGCCAGATTTGCAAGCTGCGCATGGCTCTCGGTCGTCACCTGGTCATAAAACGTCGGGATGATCCCCGCCAGTTTGCAGTTGGACCGCGTTGCCCGTTGCACAGAATCCAGCGACCGCAGCATCTCGATCACACCCTTGATCGCGAACTGATCCAGCTTGGTCGGGATGAGAAGCCAATCCGCAGCCACCAGCGCCGCAGTATGTAGAATATCCACCGATGGAGGGCAGTCCAAAATAACCAGGTCATATTTATATGCCTGAAGCGCGTTGGCGATGATCATCTCCCTGAAGTCCATCCCGCTGGCAGCTACCTTCAACTGTGCAGTCATCTTGTTTGACCGGATGATTTTCAAATGCTCCCGGCCAGTGGGTTGAGCCACTTGCTCGGTATCCTTGCCTGTGATCAGCCACTCATAAAGCTCTGACCCTTCCTCCATCCCAAGCGCATCAGCCACATTCCCCTGCGTATCCAGATCCACCACCAGCACATCCAGCCCGCGCATCGCTGCCCCGTGCCCCAAATTCACCGCGGAGGTTGTCTTCGCCACCCCGCCCTTTTGATTTGCAATCGTCACAATGGTCATTATTTCCCCTCCGTTGATTGTTTCGCCTTCGGAGAACGATTGTCATAAGGCGTGGAAACACCAGCTTTTTGCAAATAGTATTTGAGATCTGCAATCTGTGTTTGCAACGCATGCACCCTTGATGGAATGGCATGCATACTTTCTGGCCAGCCCAAAGCGTCCTTCATCTTGGAGCCAAACTGAGCAGCGCGATCACACTCTTCAAGCGTATGACCATAAGTGGCAACATATTCCATCTTTCCGGAAGTCGCAAAAACTATCACATGGTCATAACCGTATTGTTTGGCGAAATTTTTTAACTCACTGATAGGGATAACTTTCGCTTCTTGTGCCATTTTTTCTCCTCTTAACCTTCCTGATTATTTCTTCCAACCAACAACGTCCCCGGCAATACGGTCTTGACCGCTTTGACTTCAAACCCGATGCACTCAATCGCCTCGCCATTCAGATCCGCTTCATTTACCTCAACCACGTTGGCATCCAACCCCGTTCTCCTGGCGTATGCATCCAGCGCCAAGAGAATGTTCCCTTTCAATCCCATGGCTTGTTGATTGATCATTTGCCACAAAAGAAACTGATCCTGATTCATAAGTAATCCATAACCCTTGTCGATTTTTTATATTCAGGGTGCGCTTTGACAAACTGCTTAAGTTTTTCTATGGATTCATATTTATGACCTTCAGCTTCATCAAGCTCGTCCTGGCATCTACTGATGTCTTCATCATCCTCACCCAATTGATCGAGAATTTCATCAAGTTCCTCTTCAGGATCACTTTGGAAGACAGGAGCATCGTTAATGAAACAATTCCAACACTGTTCTTGGCCAATAGCACCGAAGGTATCCAAGTCCACCACTGAGAGGATTATTGCAACTCCAACATTTCAAATCCGTTACAACCATCAAATCGCTCATCTTTATCCTTTTCAATGAACATCTTCACCAAAAGGTGAACATCTGGTGAACTTTGATTTTTCAAAGTTCACTAAATAAAATTACTGTTCACTAACTGCATAGCATAAAAACCAATTGACCCATATATCTATTCATAGAATTCATATATTCACAAGTTTTGAGCCTTTTTAGATATAAATCGGTAATATTTTGAGTAGAAAAATTACCAAATAAACAACCTGGTGAACTTGTGAACTTTGAAGCCCAAAATCCGGAAAAAAATATTTGTTTTGTCGTCACTTTTTGCGAATTATGACGACAAAAACAAAATACATTGCCCAAACCCCGTACAAAGTTCACAAAGTTCACAAAGTTCATAGAATCAGTCTTCATCTTCAACCTCTGGCAATTGTTCCTGGATGGATTTTGATTTTTCAACAGGTTTTGTGTTCTTTCCAAAAGTTGATGCACCTGCAGCAGTCTCTTTTTTCACGATCGGCCCAATCTCATCAGGGTTCACACCATAACGCTTGGCCAGCGCTTGCATGTGCCGCTCATCCCAATACACAAAAAAGCCTTTATTGGTCCTGTTGGCGATTTCCATCTGCAAACGTTCCCTGATCCTGTGGCCAACCTTTTGCGCTGAAAGCACATCTTTTTTCTTCGTATCGTTTTCACCGGCTTCATCCATATTCATTTCAGCAATGATCTGATTGGCAATATCTTTCACGTGCCCGATCTTCATCTTTTCCCTGCCATCCGGGTCTTTCTCTACCATCGCGCTGTTGGTATCCGGGTATTTGTATATCTTCCACATCGCCTCAACAATTCTGGCTTCGATCGTCATGGCTTTATCCTGCACCAGGTAAAGATGATATTCATTCATGAACGTATTGATTTCAGCCTGCAGATCAGGGTCATCCTTTGCCAGCATCATCAACGGAACAGTCACCTGGTTAAGTCTGGCAGTGATATTCAGGTTATAGAACGCCGGATCAATTTCAATGGATGGCTGCCACATTTCCAAACGCCACCTCAGCAGCGCATTGCGGATGGCCAGCGCCTCAGCCTTCATTTCCATCGTTTGGCTGAGTGGTACCTTGGCATCCACCAGCTCATAAGTTTCTCTCGGCTGCACCTGGAAGGTGATACACCTGGTGCCAACCGCTTTATCAAAGAAATCACCCTGCATTGCAATCAATTTCGGGCAAAAAGTACGGAACATGATCTCTTGGATCTCTTTTTTGCCGTCTACCTGCACCTCTTCACACCTGAAGATCGGGTTTCCATCCATCGAACCCTGCACCAAAAACTTGACATAATCGCTGGATGCATCGCTTTTCTGCAGGTCCATCTCATCCAAAAACACCGTTCCGCGATACTTCTCAACCATCCTGAAGAGGCTTGCGGTTGAGCTGGCACCGCTGGCAATGATCCTGCGATAACACAACAGCCCAATACGCTGCATCAGCTCTGATTTACCGCTTCCAGGCTCTCCTGTTGCCCTCAAATAAGGGATGGCAGGGTAAGCGTCATACACCCAGGTGAGCAAGATGTAATACGTGATGATCTTTGCAAACAATGGATTTGATAAAAGGTAAACGCACTTGATAAACCATTCGATCATCACCACCAGCTCTTTGGTTGATTTCTTTGGTCCAAGTTTGGATGGGAAAAGCACCCCATTGACCAAAATTGTGTTGGATGCAGGCAGTGCAGCGTACTTCTTGTTGTTGATCGTCACCCGCGGGCCGCTCTCAATCTTGCCGTTTGTATCACGCCAGGCAAGCATGGTCTGTTGATCATCCGGGTCGTAGGTCATATCAACAATAAAGCCGCCGATATATCCACCCATCGTGAATTCAACGTTCTCACCCTCTTCGGTTTTGGTATCGGTCAAAGCGGTCTTGACCATTCGCTTCAGATCTCGTTGGTTGATGTGCAAAAGCTCTGCAAGCTTGCCCTGGTATTGTGAAAGATGAAAATCTTCCATCTGAGCGATCACTGCAATTGCTTGTTTCAATGCCTCATCATGCTCGGCGCCTTTCTTTTTGCCCGCATACTCCGCCATTTTTTCAGCGAATGTCTGGGCATTGTTCATTGCATTACCAATTGCTATGCATTGATCTGCAAGTGCGAGGGCTTGATGAGTCATTTGGTCATCCCCCTCAGCAGATCATTTGCATCCTTTACATCCTTTTCAGCGCCGGTGATTGGATCAATAAAGCTTGTAATTCCTGCAATCCCGTTCCATTCAACGATTCTGGTCATTGGTCCAAGAAGCTTCGCAATTTTATTGTTCCAAACATTACCGGCACTGTCAGAATCCAGGCCAAGGTAAAAATCCACTTCCCGATCATCCATCCCTGCACCAAGAAACTTCGCCACATGCTCATCCATGCTCACGCCGCACAGTGCAACAGCCGGGTATCCCCATTGGGCACAAGAAACTGCGTCTGCCTGGCCTTCGACGATCACGCAAAACTTCGCCTGGCTTGACCATTCCCAATTGCAGTAGATCTGACGGTTTCCAGCCAGAACAACCGGCAGTTGATAATGACTTTTCTCATGCACCCCGCGACCGCTGAAATAAGAGCACCGTCCGCCAAAGTAATGTGGGTAGATCAGCATGTCGCGCCCAACAAGCCCAGGGATCCTGCCATTGCTGATCCAATCCTCATCTGGCTGCAGCTCATGGTCACTCATCCACCGGCGCACGTCGCCGCGAAAACCCAAAACAGCGGCACCAGCCAGCGCGGTTGGGTCCCCGCCGTTGGTAACAATCGCACCAGCGATCTCTTCTTTGAGCGCGTCAAATTGCTTGATATCGCCGGTGTATCCGAGTCTTGCCCGGTGAATTGTCTCTTCAGTCCAACCTCGCGACATAGCATAGTTAAGCGCCCCCTGATTTTTCCAAAGAGCAGCAGAAAAAATGCCCGCGGCAACCTCAAAAACCTCTTGTCTCGCCCTGGTTGCCAGCCGATGACCCGGCGACCCTGCACCCCACTCAGGAGCAGCAAGACCCGCACGCTGGCACAAATACTCAATTGCAGATTTGAAATCCCATCCATTCCGATTTTGCACCCAAGAGATGTTGTCACCTTGCTCTGCCCTCGAATTCCAGAAATAGGCATTATTGTGGGTATCGATGATCAGGCTGTCATGCTCTTGAGTCGTAAGATATCGCCCATGCCCTTTCAACGAAAAGCCAGGCGCCTCAGCAACCAATTGCTCAATTGGGTTCAATCGCTTTGCATCCTCAATAAGATCTTCCAAATTTTGTGTCAATGTTGAATCTCCAAATACCGAATACTTTTTAAAATTGCTCGCAAATTTTTGCGCAGGGAGCGCGTTTTTGACATGCGCTCTTCGAGGTCGCCTACCCCCCTCTCAACTTTTCAACCTTATGCGACGCGGATTAAGTGTGTTATCTGCCCAAAAACGCTTGAAAATTGTGCCTGATCAGCCTTGCTATGTCGCATAATGTTTGTTACGCGACCTTTTTCTAACCAACAGCCAAAATACTTTTTCAACAACGAGACAAACAGGCAGTTTGGCAGTGAATTTGGGAACATCCCGATTTTTATTACTACTGCTTTCATACCTCACCCGCGGACAGTGCCACTGCCTCTATTTGCATTGCACCAATACGGCTATCCGCAACGGGGACGGCGGCACTCTCACGCTCACACTTTTCCAGAAAATCAAACAGCTTGTTGATTCCAAACGACCAAGACGGCATCTGAATACTCGGAAGGTCCGCGTATTCTATTGATGCTGTATTGCCCTTGGAATCAACAATGACTGTCATAACTAGCCTTCACTAGACCCAACAAAGTGGTGATCATCAATCACCTCTCTTCTGTCACGCACAACACCAGCCCGCGGCACTGCCGTAACATGGAACTTCACCCTATCCGGATCATACCGATCAGGGAAGTCGCTCGATACACCAACCACATTCATACCGTTGGACCGCAGAAACCCCGATAACTTGCGCGAGAAATCTTCTGCCTCTTCCTTGTCAATCAAAACTCTCATTTGCACAGTACCTGGTAGCGTTGATCCCTTCATTCAGCCTCCGATTCATCAGAATAAAATTTATCTCCCTGGGCTGCGGATGGCCGAGTGGGTGGTTGACCACTCGCAGCCATATCAGGGAGCGCATTTTCAAAGATTTTCTACTGCAGCCGACCGTTCTTCATCGCTCGATTTGGCATAGCGCAGCGTGGTATTGCCGTTCTTGTGACCCACAATATCCTGCGCGACCGGCAGCGGCACATTATTGGCCAGCATTTCGTGGATCATCCGATGCCGCAGTTGATGCGGAGTAATCTGCACACCTGCAGCTCTGGCAATCTCACTCACCCGCCGTTGGATCTGGCGTGTGGTGATCGTAAACAGTTCATCATCCTTCTGGATATCAGTCGCCTCAAGCCATGCCGTCAGCGCCTGGCGTGATTCCCTTCCCACAGGTACAGTCCGCGCCTTGCCGCGTTTACCGTTTCGGATCCTCGCGTCGCCTTTACGTTCACTCAGCAGTAGATCGGAGGATGCGAGTTCATCAACTTCACCAACGCGCATGCCAGAGCATGCCATCAGCATGATCATTGCCTGGTCGCGGAGTGCTCGCTTGCGCTGCGTTTCGGTCTTGGCTGAATTGATCGATTGCTCAACCCGGCGCATGAATTTGAAGTAATCAGACTTTGAGGGCCACTTCGCAGGTTTCTCTACCTCTTCTTGATAAGGGATTCCCTTGAAAGGGGAGTCGATGATCAATCCGCTTTCAACACACCAGCCAAAGAACAAAGACAACGATACCCGCCGTCTGTTCCAGGTGGATGCTTCGCGCTTCAGCTCCACAATCTCATGATGATGAAACGCCCTCAAATCGTAGGAGGTGACGCTGGCAGGAGAAAAAGCCTGATCAGTGTGGATCTCGAACCATCTTGATAACACGCGCATGTCTTGCACCAGCGCCATAACCGTCTTGGATGATCTGCCCTGGTCATGGTTGCCTGTGTTGGCCAGCCATTCAGCCCATGGCGTGAAGTCAAACGTGCCTGCCTCGTTATTCATAAGACACGCTCATGTCAGTACCCATCAAATGAGACTTCACCTGGATGGCGATCTTCATATCTTCAGGTTTCAACCACACATAAAGGATTCCTCCCTCGCTTGCGGTTTCGATACGGCCAGTGCCATAAATTCTTGAACAGGCCATCAAGATCTGTTTTCTGCCCACGCGCAGGGCTTCACCATCGTGATATTGAATAGCCATAGCAAAACCCTGTTTGATCTCAGGTAATTCAAGTGCAACCTGTTTGCTGATCAAATCACGCACTTTTATGGTTGGAGGGATTTGTTTGGGTCCTAAAATCTTGGGGGTGGTGCTGAGTGTATTAATCATCTTTTCTCTTTTCTTTGGATTGAGATCGTCGAAGCGCTGCTATTTTCAGCGCGGAGATGCTGGATGGTTCTCCAGCATTTCCTACGAACGCCCTGCCATGCAGGGATTAATTGGCGTGCTTCTCAACCATATTGGCCGATTGGCGCAATGCCAGCGCAAGATTTCGAGCGCCTTCGATTGTGAAGCCAATCTTTTTCAATCCAACTTTCAAGATCACCATATTGGTCTTGAGGTTGAATTCAACGCCGATATCCACCATGTCTTCAGGTTCTGGCAGGGTAAAATTTTTCTCTTGAACCTTTTCAACCTGATCATCTTTTACTTGATTCTGTTCTTCCATTGACCTCTCCTTTTACTTGTCTGATTTGAACGTCTTTGCATCCAGCGCCAACATGATGCAGCCAAACACAAATACCGAAATTACCCACGGAATCTCTGCCATCACTTCCCTCCCAGTTCAATAATTCGTTTCAAAATCAACGCCTGGTCAACCGTCAGGGGCTTTCGGCTCATCAACAACCCAAATAAAGCCATTGGATTCAGCCGCAGATCTAACTGGATAGCATTGAAGCAATCCACCAATTCCACATCACCCTCCTGGGCTTTCCAAATCGCATGCAGAAAATGGATAAAAATATCAACACCATCATCTTCAATAATCATTTCATTGTTAATCATTAGCTCAGCGACCATTCAATACTCCCTTGGGTAATGTCCAAAAATCTGCTTCGACTTTGGTTTGTGCCCCAACCGCCTCAAGTGTTGATTGGATGAAGCTTAGGTTGTGGTTAATCACTGCTAAATTGCGCAGTGTTTCTGGGTCGGTAATCTGTCTGCCGGTGATCAATGGCCGCAATGCGAGCAAGCTTGCGACCGCTGCCTCTGCAGCTTTGTCTCTTGCCCCTTTTGCTTTATATGGCCATGCAATCGGTTTGTCTGTCATCTTTTCTCATCTTTTTCGCATCTTTTTGCGGGCTTTTTCGCAGCTTTTACGCGGCTTTTTAAGCAAAATCGCTTTCAGGTGCTACGATAAGCACATGAAAACGATCTTACGAACTCACATCCGGGACCCTTGAGATTTTTACATTTTTGATTGGATAACCATCAGCTATGGCAATTGAGTCTTCGCCAAAAACCTTATGGAACTTATCATCAATCAATACTTCAATCATATTTTGCTGTGAACGTTTTTCTTTCTCACTGATAGCAAATAGTTGAGCTAACGAAGTTCCTGTAAAAGTCCAATTCTTTTGATATTCTTTTTTTTCTACCATCCGACCTCCATGCTTCACTACTTTTTTATGTGTCTTGCATATTGTATGTCTTTTTACATGGAATGTCAATAGGTAATATAGTATTTTCTATACATTCGCTATAATTGGAGAATGAAATCTGATATGGATATTCGGGAAGAATGGTATGAGTTTGCAAACAGCGCCTTCATTGCATGGAGGGGTGATACTAGAAAAACCCTTTCAGAGTTTGCTGAATGGGTAGGTATTACTCAACCATTGATGTCAAGACAAACAAAAAAAGGGGGTTCTATCCCTCAAGATCAAAAAACAATTTCTGCATGGGTAAATAGATACGGCAATATTGTTTATGAAGTTTTAGGTTTACCTGTTCCTTCAGACCCTATTGATTCGCTACCAGAGCCCACCCGATCTATTGCATTCGAGATCAGAGAGACGCTGGCCGAATACAAGGTCTCCGGTGATTCCCCCAAGGCGCTTGAGTTGCAAGAAGAAATTCTGAAAAAATACGGTTTTGAAATTATCTCTAAAGACACTTCTAATTCTGCACAATAAGCAAGGATTTTCCCCATCACGGCTCCATTTCAGTAAAGGACAATTGGCAAGCATCATTATAGAACACTATTTCTATAAAATCAACTTAAATATTTATAATGGAGGGTAAAATGAAAAAAATACTTGGATT
>Ga0180007_10001977_pt1 | contig 25617 bp, 24 predicted proteins | sample MM_PC_MetaG_FD_121122 | JGI IMG/M metagenome (GOLD analysis project Ga0180007, IMG submission 121122) | Groundwater microbial communities from the Aspo Hard Rock Laboratory (HRL) deep subsurface site, Sweden - MM_PC_MetaG | ecosystem: Environmental > Aquatic > Deep subsurface > Groundwater... | reverse complement strand
CTAAATATGGCCAAGATGCCCGTCACTCCTCTCGAAATTCGGCGGCAGCTGCTCCACATTTTTTTAGGACTCACTCTCGTCACGCTTCTCAATCACGGGATTCTTGACTCGTGGAATCTTTTTTGGATTCTCATTCTCGGGATCATCCTCTCGTGGCTTTCATTGAAGTTTCGGATTCCGATCGTGGCGTGGTTTCTCGACAAATTCGAACGCAAACAAGTCCGACCAGGGAAAGGGGCGATCACATATTTCATTGGCGTGATTCTCGCCCTTCAAATTTTTCCGCCGGAAATCGCGTATGCGGCGATTCTCATTCTCGCGGTCGGTGACGGGGTGAGTTCGCTGATTGGTCCGTTCGGAAAATTGAGAACAAAACTTTCTGACAAAAAACTGCTCGAAGGCACGATTGCTGGCGGAGCATTCGGCGGAGCGGCGGCGATGGTTTTTGTCGCGCCGCTTGAGGCTTTCGTCGCGGCTTTTATCGCGATGATTTTCGAGGCGATGGAAATTCGATTCAATCAAAAACTTCTCAACGACAATGTTACCGTTCCGCTCGTTGCCGGCACGGTTATTGTTCTGCTGCGCGGGTGGGGATTTTAATTTCGCTGTAACGTTCATTCTTGTTAAATTATTCGCAAGCTTCTAAATGAGATTTAGAGTAGAGGCATATTGCAATGCACCTCTACGGATTCAAAAAACCACCGCCCTTACTGGTGGTGGTTTTTTTTGTTGAAAACATTTTTCTGACTATTCCTCAATCGAAGGTGGCAGTGGTTCTTCGGTTGGATCTAGAATTTCTTCGACTGGAAGTACCGTTTCGGGACTTTCGAGAGAATCGTCGACCGGAAGCGCGACTTCGGAATCATCAAAGAATTCCTCGACTGGCGAGACAGGCATGATTTCCTCAACCGGTAGCGGGGGAGGCGGCGGTGGCGGTGGCAAAGAATCTTCCTCCATCCCAGTCGGGATTTTGCAGCCAGCCAAAAGTATGATGCTGAAAACGATGATAAGTTTTCTCATTTTAAAAGAGGTTAAAAGTTTAAAACTTTAAGAAGTTTAACTCTTCAAATTATTTTTTCAAAATCTCATCAACTTTCACGATTTCTACTTTTTCTGAATTCCGTTTTTTTAATTCCACGCCGCCCTTTTCCAAAGTTTTCAAACTCACCACTACTCGCCGCGGAATCCCGATCAAATCCGCATCCGCAAACTTCTCGCCCGCTCCGCAATTCCGTTCGTCAAAAAGCACTTCCACATTCTTCTCGCGGAGCTTCTCGTAAATCTTCCCTGCCTCTTTTTTCACTGCCTCGTCCTTGCCGAGCGAAATTAAATTTATCGCGAACGGCGCGACGCTTTCCGGCCAAATCAAACCTTTTTCGTCGTGCCACACCTCTGCGATTGTCGCGACCAATCTGGACACGCCGATGCCATAGCAGCCCATCAAAACTTTTTGCTGTTCGCCTTTTTCGTTCGCAAAATTCAGGTCAAAAGCATCCGAATATTTCGTGCCGAGATCGAAGATGTTCCCCACTTCCGAGCCTTTCGCTTCCCGCAGTTCTCCGCCGCACTTTTCGCATTTCGAAATATTTAGCTCAATATTCCAGCCGAGCTCGCATTTTTCACAAATTTTAATTCGATCCTCGCCAGCTTCCGTGAGCACTTGAAATTCATGGGAAATGTTTTCCGTGAAATCGCCGCCGCCGGCTGCGACAAGGAAACTTTTCAGTCCGCATTTTTCAAAGATGCGAAAATAACTTTGTTTCACCCGTTCATAATATTCAGCCAAATCTTCTTGATTTGCGTGGAAAGAATAAAGATCTTTCATCAAAAACTCCCGTCCGCGGAGTAGTCCCGATTTTGCGCGCGGCTCGTTGCGGAATTTCGTTTGAATTTGATATGCGGCAAAAGGCAGGTCGCGGTAACTTTTGATTCTCTGCTTCGCGAGTGGCGTGATGATTTCTTCGTGGCTCCAGCCGAGTACCATTTTTTCCGTTGGTCGAAAAGCAATCGCCACGATGTCGCGCCCCGTTTTCTTCCAATTTTCCAGCGGAGTGAGCGCCGGCATGAGCACTTCCTGCCCGCCGATTGCATTCATCTCCTCGCGGACGATCCCCTCGATTTTCGCCAGCACTCTTCTGCCAAACGGCAGATACGAATACACCCCCGCTGCTTCTTTTTTCACGAAACCGGCTTGCGTGAGTAGTTTCGCGTTCACGCTGTCGGCATCATGGGCGATAGTTTTACTCGTTTGCGAGAGAGATTGGGAGAGTTTCATTGAAAAATATGAAAGATAAAGATAACAGGATTTTAGCACCCTGAAGATAAAGCGTGTTTTTTGCAGAGGTAGACTTTTTAATTTTTAAGATTCAAGTTTCAAATTTTCAAATAAATCCAAAATCTCAAAACAACTACAGGAATTTTATTTAACAGGCTGGCTTACAGGGTAGATCTGAATTATCAAGACCACTCTTGATCCAAAAAAATATTATTGCAACTTTTAATCCAGCAAATTATTTGATGTTGTTGTTTCAAATTCTCGAAGTAGTTAAACTGAGTTCGATTAATTAAACATTATGGAGATTCTTTTTCTTATAATTATTACAGTTGCTATCATTGTTGCTTTTACGAGAATTAGCGACTTAAAAAAGAGGATTAATATTTTGGAGAGCAATGCAAGCAGCAAGCCCTTGCAGAGACCGGCTCGAGTCAGCGTACCTCAGTCAGTCAAAGCCGGAGCACAAACCATCCGCCAAACAACCGAGTCTAAGCCGGGAGTTATGCGTAGTTTTTTTATTTGGCTAAAAACAGATTGGCTCATGAAGCTGGGGGCATTTTTTCTTATCCTGGCGCTGGTTTGGTTTGTGACATTTTCTTTCATGGAAAACTGGATTGGTCCGGTGGGCAGAGTTACTCTCGGAATTTTGGCTGGGGCAGCTTTGTTGTTTTGGGGGCACACTTTGATCTCCAAAAAGCCGGTTCCCGGTCAGGTGATTGTGGTTACGGGTGCTACGATGGTTTTGCTCACGGTTTTTGCCGCTCGCGATATTTATGATTTTTTTACTCCGGCTTCGGCTCTCGGCATTATGGCGATCACAGTTGCGCTTACCGCGGTGATTGCAGTCGTGCACAGGACTTTGGCCTTGGCAGTTTTGGCTTTGATAGGTGGCGCGGTTGCCCCTCTGCTCACAGCTGCTCCTTCTCCGGATTTCACAGCTCTGCTCGCTTACATCTTCATCCTTGATTTGGGTGTGTTGGCAGTAGTGGCTTTGCGGAGCTGGCGATCTTTGGTTGTTTTAGGGCTGATAATCACCGGAGGATTTAGTTCGGCTTTTTTTGAAATGAACGAATCCACGGTTTGGACATTTATGGCACTATTCTTTGCACTGTTTTTCGCCGTATCCACTTCGGCGATTTGGCGGAGCAAAAAAGCGCTCATCGTCGACCTTATCACTACTGCGTTAGCAGTCGCGCTTGGTATTTTTTGGGTAGCCGAATTTATCCCCGACCATCTTCAAAGCGTGGTTTTGGCGGGGGCGGCTTTGGTAGCGATAGTTTTGAGTTCATTACTTTTTCGGCGAGGTGCGCCGAGTATTGTGGTTTACACTCATGGTGCTGCTGCCATGGCTCTCTTGGGGGCGGCTACTGCTTTTGAGCTCGAAGGTGAGGCTCTCACGATTGCTTTTTTTGTTGAAGCGCTTGCTTTACTGGCAGTCGCACGTTTTGGCATGAAGGATACACATGCAGTTTGGGGGGCTTCTTTTTTACAAATTATTCCGCTACTGCTTGCCTTCGAAAGTTTTGATCGCTGGAATGATTTGGGTGATGAGTTTGCTGTCGTGTTGGCGGGAATGCTTTCGCTGACCGCAGGCGCTTTGATTTTGCGAAACTTTTTTCCAGCCGATCAAAAAAGCCGGTTGCCTCAAATTTTTTCCACCCTAGCTGTTATATTCTCAGTGGTGCTCATTTGGAGATTTTTAGAAGTTCTCATCGATTCTCACAGCTATGCGCATGGGGCTGCTTTAGTTGTTTACTCGCTAGCAGGGGTTGCTTTATTTTTTCGCGGAACTTTGCAAAATCTCAAAACAGAGCGGATTGCCGGGATTATTTTACTTACGGTAGTGACCTTGAGGTTGTTGTTTGTGGAAGTTTGGAGTATGAGTCTCGGTGGCAAAATCATTACCTTCTTGGTTGTGGGAGCTTTATTTGTTTCTACAGCTTTTTTCAAAAAATCTAACCAACCCAATAATGCGTAAACTTTTTCTTTCGCTCATGGTCTGCTTTTTGGCAGTTGGTGTTAGTTTTGCCGCGGAAGCTGATTTCAGTGTTTTTCGCAAAATCTACAATCCTCAATTGCCAGAATTGCAGCTACCTGAGCGAGTAAAGGTTACTTTGCCAGTACAAGACTTTGGGATTGTAATTGTCGAGACCACCACCAAGACTCCGCAGCCATGGGCGCGAATTCGCAAAATCGAAACAATCAAAGCATCAATTACTCAAACTTCCGCGCTAATTGGTTCGCCAAACAATCTCACCGACGGGAAGCACGAAACCACCGCGGAATTTGATTTGGACGCGGATGGGGGTGAGGCGAGTGTAATTTTTGAGGCTATGCCCTCGATTATCTCGGCACAATTAAAAATAATTCTCGCTCGGAATGTTGCATTACCGCGAGATATTGAGATCGCGGTTTGGGATGAGGACAAGTGGAAAACGGTTTTGGCTAAAAGTCGTTTGAATGGATCAGTAGTTAATTTTCCTGAAAACAGCGCCAACAAATGGAGAGTGAGGTTTTGGCACGCACAACCACTTCGTTTGAGCGAACTCCAACTCGTAGATGCAAATTCTCGCGTTCAAGATACTGGCGAAGAATATGTTTGGTTAGCGCGCCCGGGAGAGGTTTACATGATTTACGCGGATGCAGCTACGAGTACGCGGATTGCTGCCGGAGAATCAGGCAACTTGCTAGCTGATACTGAAGAGATTTTAGAAATTACTTCCGGGGTTATTTCGCAAAATCCAAATTTCAAAGAGCCAGATTCTGATGGAGATGGTGTTGTCGATATTCGCGACAATTGTGTAAGTCTCGCGAACCTAGATCAAGCCGATTTAGATTCAAACGGCAGGGGAGATGCGTGTGAAGACCATGATAAAGATGGAGTGATGGACGACAAAGATAACTGCCCGTCTCACGCCAATCGGAATCAAAAAGATGTCGATGCAGACGGGATTGGAGATGTGTGCGACCCCACAGAAAGCCGTCTGACGGAAAAATTTCCATGGCTGCCGTGGGCGGCGATGGTGGCGGTGACGATTGTTGTCGGCTTCATCATCACGAAAACTATTCAAGATGCGCGTAAAAATGAAGAAGAGCAGCAGTAATCTGCGGTTGAAGAAAGCCTAGAGAGAATTTAGCAGCAAAGTTTCTTTAACAATCTTTCCGAAAAAGGAGAGGTAAGATATGCGATGCTAAAAAATTTTCCCTACACGCCGATACTGGGTTGGTCGGTCAGTCGGTATGGCTTATTCGAAGCGTGTAAAAGAAAGTACTATTACACTTACTATGCCAAACATGATCTTACTTACCCAAGGAAGAAGATTGACGATTTTAAAAATATGACTTCGATTCCGCTGGAGATAGGAAATATTGTTCACGACGCCAACAAAACCCTGCTAGGGCGTTTACAAAAAACAGAAAGAAAAATTAACCAAGACCAATTTTTTAATTACGCGTGGAAGATGACCCAAAAATATTGTTCAGAGAAAGAATTCATGGAGGTTTATTATGGCGAGATCAAAAAGCCTGATGCTCAAAGTTTGTTTGATCAAGTGAAAATTTCTTTGAGAAATTTTTTAGACAGCCAAAGATTCGAGTGGCTCACAAAAGAAGCAATTCAAAATAAAGCTGAATGGATAATCGAACCGGCGGGGTATGGAGAAACCCGAATCGGAAAACTGAAAGCTTATTGCAAGGTTGATTTTTTGTTTCCTGTCGGTGACAATTTATTTATTCTCGACTGGAAAACGGGCAAAGCGGATTCAGTAAAACACAACAAGCAACTGCTGGGTTATGCTTCTTGGGCATCATTTCATTTTGCAGCTCATCCGGAGAAAATAAATCCGATTATTGTTTACCTGCATCCTGATTACGAGGAGCGACGGGTGAATATTGAAAATTCCGCCATTCAAAATTTCGGAGACAGGGTGAAGAGAGAAACTGAAGAGATGTATGAATCTTGCGTTAACATAAATGAAAACATCCCGCTGAATAAAGAAATGTTCCCAAAAACTGACAAGAAAAAGTTTTGCGATTACTGCAACTTCAGAGAGCTTTGCAGATGACAGGACTCACTGGGAGTGTTAATTTCTTGAATGGATGACGAAGGGCAGGTTTGAGGTTGGGAGGGGCGGGAAGTTTGGATAACCGGATTAGTGGATAAAGGAAAGAGAGATTATGACCAACGCGATTCAAAAGAATTATTCAATTTAGAAAACATTAAATCCAGTTTTCGATTTTTTCGGATATAGATTCTTGCCAAATTTTTTCATTTTCAGACTGAACAGCTAAATCAGATAAATCATCAAGAAGTCCTTTTATATTTATTGCTTTGGGTTTTTGGGAAGAATCCTTGGCTTTCTGAAGCATCAACTTAAAATCAGAAAGTCTAATCGGAATTATTTTTGAAATTCCCCCATAGTATGCAATTTTTGTTCGATGTCCCATGAAAAAATGAGCTATTGTGGCGGGGTTCAACGAATTAGCAATAAATATGCAATAGGTTTCTTTATTTGTACTCTTTTTTTGATTGCCTAAATGTCTAGCAACTGGTTCGCCTTCCATTTCATACTGCCTCTGTCCTGTTGAAAGAGTAACTTCAACTATCAAGTCAAATGTTTTATATCGGCATAAAATATCAGGGTTATTCCCCAGCGCCACAGATAATGGCACACCATTATCATCAATTTTGAAATTACCAATGATTTCACCATCATCCAGCATTTCAAAAGCTCTCCAAGTATTCCATTCCATGATTAAAGAAGGATCTACAGTATTGCGATTTTCTATATCCTCAAATGTCCTCATGATATCCCCATGCTCTTTGTAAGTTCGTATTTTTTTGACTTGTTGTTTTATGCTGCGTGTTCGTTTCTCGTGAGATAATTCGTCCCTAATGTTTTTTAGTTCTTCAGTTGTCTTCTGTTTAAGAAAATCTGCTGATATTTTCGGCTCAAAATTCTTAATCAAATCAATAATAGCAACTCTGTCATCCAAAGCTAATTTGGGAACGCTGTCGTCAAAAAGATATTTTTTGAATTCAGTTTTTGAAGGGAAAATTGCAGGTTTTCTGTCAATATTGCTGAGTGCGAAGTCTACCTCATTTTCTTTTTCTTCCGGAATATAAATTCCGTATGTTTTTAAATTTATTGAAACTAACTCGGTTGCCCTAAGATATCTAATAGCAGCATCCGCATAATCCAGATGATTATTCTTTTTTGTTTTTATAAATTTCTTCAAAGAAGATATCGAAGATTCTCGAGTTTTTATTTTTTGATTAGTAATTTCGTCTTTAAAAATTTTCTCAAGCTCCTTTTCAAAAATTTTATCACGCTCCCTTTTATAACTAGTTTTGGATCTATCTATATTTTTGACCTGATTTCTGAAATTGATTATTTTCTCTTTCACGATGTCATAGTTTTTGTAATTAACAAGCTGCATGGCAAAAATAGCAATCTCGTCTTTGCCCAGTGTTTTTAAATCTTTTACGAGCCTAAACAACTCCAAATAAGGCTTTACTGCAAATTTTCCCTGCTTGTCCGGATGATAAGGTGAAGGTAATTGAAATTTCAAAAGCTGTCTTGTAAATATTTCATTAGGTCTTTTGCTTGTTAAAAACAATTCACCAGCTTTTGTTTTGTTGACTACAGGGTCAAGATTAACTAGCCCCAAAGCTTTTGGTGCCCTATTGATTCTGTCTCTTGCCGAAAAATCTGGATAGGTTTTGCTGATACTGCCTTCAAAAAAATCAGCTCGCGCTAAATCTTTTGCAAACAATGATTGTGTCTCGTTGTTCCATGCCTTTCCCTTATAATTATCTAACAACAAATTAATCTCCTCTATCATTTTGATTGGTGTTCTAGGAGAGGTAACAAAGAATATCGTTTTTTTACTTGTTATGCTTGCCATAATAATTTATTCCCAAAATATTTTTTCACCATCTATGTTAGCTGATTTTTTTTGCAAAATATCACCGCCCATTTCTAAATAGCTAGCTATTCTATGACTTGATATACTGAAAGCTTTTTCAGCAATGTCGCCGCCGATAAAATTACACTTATTCTTGATAGCCGCAACAGCGGATGATCCGCTACCCATAAACGGATCACAAACAGTAAAACCGTTCTCGGCGCTAGCATATATCATAGCTTGAAAAATCTCAACCGGTTTTTGTGTAGGATAGACAGAATTATGAATTCTTTTGAATCTCCAGACATCAGGGAATGACCTATGTTTAATTTTTCGGTTATTTTTATTGGTCGCAAAAATAATAAATTCGTGCTTTCTCCTAAAGTAATGTCCCATGCCCATGTTTACTTTATCCCACACAATTACATTTTTAACATCAAAATATTCTCTAATCAGCCCACCCAAGCTCAAAAGAGAAAAAGAATCTAGCATTATGTAAATGTGCCCTGAATCTTTTAAGGCATCTCTGCAAGCTGCAAGAAACCTGCCATAATTTTCCACAGAATCTTCAAATTCACCAAACCACTTTCCTTCGGAAGAGCCTCTTCTTTCATATTTTCCCACGATTCTTCCTTTGCCAAGTTTTAGCTTATTGTTCATGCCGGAATATGCTGGATCTGTGACTATTACATCAATTTCATTATTCAAACTTTCTAAAAGAGAAAAACAATCTTTTTTCTCTATGCTAATTTTAGTCTGTCCATGCCGAAAAATTCTCTTGTCTAGAGTTGTGTCAAATTTCAATTCTTCCAAAAAACTTACACTTTTATCTTTGATGCTGTCTCTGACAATAGGCATAATTTTAATTTACACAGCGAGATACTAAATCCTGCCGGTAAATTAATCAATAAGAATCTTTATCTTGATGCGAAATCTGTGTTAAAATCACTCCGTTTTTTTGATGAAAACTAAATTCATCTTCATCACCGGCGGGGTTTGCTCTTCTCTCGGGAAGGGGATCGCGACAGCCTCCATCGGAGCTTTGTTGAAGTCTGCGGGCTTCTCGGTTTTTCCGATGAAATTGGATCCTTATCTCAACGTCGATCCTGGGACGATGTCGCCTTTTCAGCACGGCGAGGTATTCGTGACCGACGACGGCGCGGAGACCGATCTCGATCTCGGTCATTACGAACGTTTTATCGACGTGCCTCTAATGAAGGAATCCACTGTTACCTCCGGTCAAATTTATACCGAGGTGCTGGAGCGCGAGCGGAAAGGCGATTTTCTTGGGGGCACGATTCAAATTATTCCTCACATCACCCGCGCGATCCGCGAGCGGATTTACCTCGCCGCGAAAGTTTCCAAAGCCGACATTGTCCTCGTGGAAATCGGCGGGACGGTCGGCGATATCGAGGGTGAACCTTTTCTCGAAGCGATTCGCCACATGCGTTATCAGCTCAGTTCGGAAAAAACTTTATTCATCCACCTCACGCTGCTGCCGTATCTCGCCGCTTCAGGCGAACTCAAAACCAAACCCACGCAGGCTTCTGTCCGCGAACTCCGCCGAATCGGTATCGCGCCCGATCTTATTCTCACGCGCGCGGATCTGCCGATTGAAGCGAAGCATCTCAAAAAAATCGCGCTGTTTTGCGATGTTGCGGAAGAGTGCGTTATTCCGGCGCCCACCGTGGATTCGATTTATCAAGTTCCCGAGAATTTCGAAAAATCCGGAATCACGAAAATTATTGAAAAAAAATTGCGGTTGCCGTTGCGCCGACCGAAACTCGAGCAATGGAAACAGCTTTCTGCCGCCTGCCAACGAAAAAAGAAACCGCTGCATATCGCGGCGGTAGGCAAATACATCGACCTTGACGATGCTTACATTTCCGTAAACGAAGCTCTCAAAGCTGCCGCTATCGCGATCAATCGCGAGGTTAAAATTGTGTGGGTGGATGCCGAAAGGCTTTTGGACCCAACATCTGCGGAATGGAAAAAGATTTACTCGGCAGCGGGGATTCTCGTGCCGGGCGGTTTCGGCGGGCGGGGGATTGAGGGCAAAATTCGCGTTGCGGAGTATGCTCGCGTAAAAAAAATTCCATACCTCGGACTCTGTCTCGGCATGCAAATTCTCGTAATCGAATTCGCGCGGAATGTTCTCGGGTTGGCTGACGCAAATTCTGAAGAATTTGACCCATTGACAAAAAATCCGGTGATCAACTTCATTCCCGCGCAGCGAAAGATTCGTAAAAAAGGCGGCACGATGCGGCTTGGCGCGTACCGTTGCGAGCTTTCGCAAGGCTCTATCTCTAGAAAATTATATGGTAAGAAAACGATTTTCGAACGCCACCGCCATCGTTACGAAGTGAATAATGGTTACCGCGATGCGCTCGAGACCGGCGGACTTCGAATCGCGGGCAACAATCCTGAAGGCAATCTCGCCGAAATTTCCGAAGTCAAAAAGCACCCTTTCATGCTCGGCTGCCAGTTTCATCCCGAATTTCTCTCGCGTCCGTTTCGTCCGCATCCGCTTTTCCTCGGTTTCATTCAGGCAGCGGCGAAATCATGAATCATAGAGCATATAACTTGGAACATAGGCGAGTTTTTTTGGGGTAAAATTCTTCGGATGAAAGCTAAAAAAAATTTGCAAACGAAATCGAATTTAACTAAAATCAAAGTGATTAATTTCCCCGTCTTTGCCTCCGGGCAACGGCGGGTTTTTTCTGTTTATATAGATGGTGGTAATTTTTTTCATAGTCTTAAAAATTGCGGAATTCAAGAAAAGGATTTTGATTATCGCGGATTTGTAAACTGGTTGTGCGGCGAGAATGTTGAAAATGTTATTTATTATGTTGGACAAGTGAAGAGAGAGAACAATAATCCTAAAAGTGAAGAACTCTACAAAAGTCAGCAGCAACGCTTTGAAAGATTAAAGAAAGCCGGTTTTTACATTGTGCGGGGAAGATTGGTTAGAATCGGCGGTAAGTTTATGGAGAAGGGTGTTGATGTGAGAATCGGAGTAGATATTGCAATTGGAGCCGCCCAAGATTTTTACGAAAAAGCTTTTGTAGTTAGTTCCGATAGTGATTTAATTCCTGCCATTGAGTTTGCTACGATTCACGGAGAGAAAGAAATAATCTATGTTGGTTTTGAGGAGAGTTTTGTTTCGTATCATCTCATCCAAAAATCTTCTAGTTCAAAAATTGTGAAAAAATTTGAGTTAGAAAAATTTATTCTAAAATCTAAAAAATGAAATCCTCCGAACTTCGCCAAAAGTATCTCGAATTTTTCGCTTCGAAAGGGCACGCGGTGATTCCGTCTGCATCTTTGATTCCCGAAAATGATCCGACCTGCCTCTTCACCACCGCGGGGATGCATCCGCTCGTTCCTTTCCTGCTCGGCGAAAAACATCCCGCAGGTTCAAAATTAACGAGTTGTCAAAAGTGCGTGCGAACCGGCGACATCGATTCAGTCGGCGATGCGGTACATCTTACTTTTTTCGAGATGCTCGGGAATTGGTCGTTCGGCGACTTGCCCTCCGAAGCTTCAGCGGAGGGGGGATATTGGAAGCGCGAAGCAATCGAAATGAGTTTTGAGTTTCTCACGGAAATTCTGGGTTTTCCGCTCGAAAAATTAGCCGTCTCAGTTTTCGCGGGCGACGAGGATGTCGAATTTGATTCTGAATCTTTCGAAATTTGGAAAAGTTTAGGCATTCCGGAAAATCGGATTGCGAAACTTTCTAAAAAAGATAATTGGTGGGGACCGGCGGGGCAGACGGGACCGTGCGGTCCGGACACGGAAATGTTTTTTTGGAATGCCGACGAGCCGCCGCCCGAAAAATTCGATTCTGCCGACTCGCGGTGGGTCGAGATTTGGAATGATGTTTTCATGGAATTCGAGAAGAAAGTAAAAAGTGGAAAGTCTAAAGTGGAAAGTGAAGATGGTGGGGAATTTGAGTTTGTTCCGCTGAAGCAAAAAAATGTGGACACGGGGATGGGGCTCGATCGCGTGGCGGCGATTCTCCAAAAAGTCCCGACTGTTTTTGAAACCGATTTGTTCGTGCCGATTATTTCGAAAATTCGCGAGTTGGCGAAGATTTCTCGACAAGCTCGAAAAGAAGATGTGGAGCGTTCCGAGCGAATCATCGCCGATCATCTCCGCGCCGCGACTTTCATCATCGGCGATCCATGCGGCGTGCCGCCTTCGAATGTTGACGCCGGCTATGTCGTCCGCCGGTTGATTCGGCGCGCGATCCGCGAGGCACGGAAGCTCGACTTCGATTTCAGCCAAACTTTTACGCCAGCGATTGCGGAGGTTGTAATTGAGATTTTCGGCGAGACGTATCCCGAGCTGGTGCAGAATTCCGCGAAAATTCTCCTCGAACTCGAAAAAGAGGAAAACCAATTTAAGAAAACTTTAAACAAGGGGGAGCGTGAATTTTGGAGAACCAGAAATCAGAAATGTGTTGATGGGAAAAGCTTTCGGGAGATTGAAGAGAAAGAAAAAACAGCAAAACAAAACATGACTGGAGTAAAGGGGCTTGAAGCATTTTATTTGTTTGAAACCTACGGCTTTCCTAAAGAATTAACTTTAGAAATCGCGCAAGAATTTGACTTTCCGATTTCCGAAAATTTTGAAAAAGAATTCGACAAAGCTGCAAAAACACACGCCGACCAATCCCGCACCGCTTCCGCTGGGAAATTCGCTGGCGGGTTGGCGGATGATTCCGAAGCGGTGGCGCAGCTGCACACCGCCACCCATCTTTTGAATGCGGCTTTGCGAAAAGTTCTCGGTGACCATGTTTTCCAAAAAGGTTCGAACATCACCGCGGAAAGACTGCGTTTCGATTTCAGCCATTCTGAAAAATTAACCCCTGAACAAAAAGCTGAAGTTGAAAAAATCGTGAATGAGGCGATTCAAAAAAATCTTCCAATTAAGTGCGAGGAGATGACGGTTGATGAGGCGAAAGCTGCGGGTGCAGTTGGGGTTTTTGATTCGAAATACGGAGAGAAGGTGAAAGTTTTTTCGATCGGAGATTTTTCTCGGGAAATCTGCGGCGGTCCGCATGCCAAAAATACGGGCGAGCTAGGAAAGTTCAAAATTAAAAAAGAAGAATCGAGTTCAGCGGGGGTGCGGAGGATAAAAGCGGTTCTTTTGAGTGGTGAATAAAGATTCTAAAGAGCGTTAAAGATCGCGAGAGGAATGGGGTTATTTTTTATGAAAGTATTTTCTGCGTAGAAATTTAGCTTTTGCTAAGATTATCTCTTTTAATTTTTTAAAAATGGAAAAAGATTCTCCCAAAATAATTTTTCTCGATTCGCAAAAAATAAAATTACGGGCGACTTTGGAAAAGTGTTTTCCCGGTCTATCTGAAAGGCAGAAAGAATGGAAGGAAGGAGCGGAACAGCGAAGGAAGAATTTTATCCAAAAAGCGGTGGAGACAATCGAGAATAATTTTTTTGAGCTGCTTATCTATTTCCCCGACAAAGAAGTTCTCAAAACAGGAGTTTCTTTATCGTTAAATCCCAACGAGGGTTTTTATTTGAAAGGCGGGCGAAGTTACCAATTGCGCGAAAATTTAGAGTTGGATGATTGGCTGGCTGAAAAAGGGTTTCTCGAAGTCGAAAAAAGATTACAGCAAAAATATCCCGAATTTCGGATCGGCATTTCATTGATTCGAGTTGACACCGACAAAGTGAACTTCACTCACGTGCAGGTGGGTTTCAAAATTAACCTAAAAAAATCAACAAATAATCGTTGTCAGATTTATCATCTTGGCGGAGAAAATAAATTCAATTAAAATTTTTCAACATTGATTAACTCTTCCATCATGCAAGACATCATTCTCTTCGGAATGCAGGGCAGCGGCAAAGGCACACAGGCTCGCATTCTTGCGGAAAAACTCGGCTACAAAATTTTTGAAACCGGCGGGCAGCTGCGTCGGCTCGCCTCCGAAGATTCTGATCTCGGGCGGGAGGTGAAGGAAATTACCACTGCCGGAAAACTCGTTTCCAACGAAATCGTGATGAAGATCGTGGCGAATTTTCTCGAAAATTTTGGCAAGAACGAACATGCAATTTTTGACGGGATTCCGCGAAGCGAATCGCAGAGAGTTTCTCTCGAAGAAGAATTTGCAAAAGTGGAGCGCAAACCGCTTGCGGTTTATATTTCCCTCACTCGCGAGGAAGCTTTGAATCGTTTGCTTGGCAGGAAAACTTGCGCGAAATGTGGGAAGATTTTTGGCGCGAAAGATGATTCTCAAAATTTGCAAAGCTGCCCGGCGTGCGGCGGGGAATTGAAAATCCGCGCAGATGACACGCGAGAAGCAATCGAAACGCGGCTCAATGTTTACGAAAACGAAACCGTACCCGCGATTGAAAAGTACCGCGAGGAAGGGAGACTGATTGAGATTGAAGGGATCAAGGGCGTTGAGGAAGTGAATGCGGAAATTGTCGCGAAGCTGGGAGAGTAGAGACGCATTGCTATGCGTCTCTACGGTTTTCATAAAACTTTGAAATCCTCAAAACTTCCTTCATTCTCGCTCCACTCTTCTTCAATCCGCTCCACCATTGATCTAGTCGGTCCTTGTGCGCACCATTTTTTCAGCTTCAATAAATTCTTCTCGCTTCCCACCGCGACGACTTCCACCGAATCGTCGGGTAGATTTTTGGCGTGTCCTCTCAATTTCAAATCTCGCGCCACACCCGCTGTCGAGGCGCGGTACCAGACGCCCTGTACTTTTCCGAAAATTCTCATTTTGAGCTGCACTGGCAGAATTTTAGCGAAAATTGAAAAACCAAGAAGCTTAACCCCCGAGTTAACTCGGGGGTTAAGCTTATCTAAAATTTTTTTAAAATAAACAAAAAAACTTGACAAAATGCATTTAAAAGCTATTAAGCAGCAATAATTTGGAAATTTTGTAAAGTAAATCTGCTTGATTTCGTTCAAAATCGGATTAAAATTCAAACGTATTTAACCCACCTCGAAATGCCCACTAAAACTCAAATCCTCTCCGAAGTGAAAAAACACGAGATTGAGTATGTCAATCTCCACTTCACCGACATCCACGGGATGGTGAAGTCAATCACGATTCCAGTTTCAGAATTAGAAAGCGCAATCGAAAACAATGTTTGGTTCGACGGTAGCTCGATCGAAGGTTTCACGCGGATCTTTGAGTCCGACATGTATTTGAAACTCGACCTCGACACTTTCCGCGTGTTGCCATGGGGGAGTACGCCGACCGCGCTTTTTATCTGTGATGTTTACCTGCCGGACGGTTCTCCATTTCTCGGCGATCCCCGCCAAATTCTCAAAAAACAACTCGCGGTGGCGGAAAAAATGGGATTCCAGTTCAACACTGGTCCCGAGCTCGAGTTTTTTCTCTTCAAAAAAAAGGAAGATGGTTCGATCTCCTCGCTCCCGAACGACAAGGCCGGTTACTTCGATTTTACTACCGATCTTGCAGCTCACATTCGAAAAGATATGAGCTCGGCGCTGCTTGCGCTTGGAATTAACGTTGAGACGCTTCACCATGAATGCGCTCCCGGTCAGCACGAAATTTCATTCCGCTACGCCGACGCACTCCATACCGCCGATTCTGCGGTGATGTTCAAATGCGCATTGAAGGCGATTGCGCAGCAGCATGATCTCTACGCGACTTTCATGCCGAAGCCGATTCAAGGTCAAAATGGCAGCGGAATGCACACTCATATTTCGCTTGCTGATCTAAAAACCGGCAAAAATTTATTTTACAGTCCGAAGGACGAATACGGTTTGAGCGAACTCGGGCGGCATTTTGTGGCGGGTTTGCTCGAGCATGCTTCTGCTTTCACAGCAATCACAAATCCGACTGTTAACTCTTACAAGCGGCTCGTGCCAGGTTACGAAGCGCCAGTTTACATCGCGTGGGGGACGACGAATCGCTCCGCGCTTATTCGTCTCCCGCGAGTTAATCCAAAATTGGCTCCGAAAGCGACGCGCGTCGAACTGCGTAATCCCGATCCGAGCTGCAATCCCTACCTCGCGTTTGCGGCGATGCTAGCGAGCGGTCTCGACGGCATTCGCCAAAAAAAGAAAGCGCCAACTCCGGTGAATGAAAATATTTTCGAGTTCAACGACGCACAAGCCAAGAAATACAAAATCCGCACGCTTCCGCCGAATCTTCGCAAAGCTATTCGTAATTTCGCGAAAGACAACTTATTGACAGAAGCTTTCGGACCGCATTTTTGCGAGAAATATATTTCCGCGAAGCAGGCAGAGTACGATGAATTTCGGCTGTATGTTTCGCCGTGGGAACTGCAAAGATATTTGGAATATTAATTTTCTTCGCGCTTTTAAAAAGTCTCGCTTTTGGGTGGGGCTTTTTTTAAAATCAGAAAGTTATGAACTCTAAATTTCCAGCCTCCATTTCGCGATTGATTGATGCCTTCGCCTCCCTTCCCGGGATTGGGGAGAAAACCGCGACGCGTCTCGTTTTTCATCTCATCCGTTCGCCAGAAAATTCCTCGAAAGAATTGGGAGAGGCAGCTTCAAGTTTAAAAACGGATTTGAAACTTTGCGAGAAATGTAAAAACATCACCACTTCGAATTTGTGCGGGATTTGTGAGGATTCCACTCGCGATGTTTCCAAAATCTGTGTGATGGAGGAGGCGCTGGATGTTTTGGCTTTTGAAAAAGCGGGGGTGTGGAAAGGGGTTTACCATGTGCTTCACGGCGTGCTAAATCCGCTCGACGGGGTGGGACCGGAATCGCTCACGATTTCCAATTTGTTGAATCGAGTTGAGGGCGGGGGAGTGGAAGAAATTATCCTCGCAATGAATCCCTCAATCGAAGGCGAGGCAACCGCAATGTATCTCACGAAACAATTGAAAGATATTCAACCCGAGGGGTTGAAAATTACTCGCATCGCGCGTGGTCTGCCGACGGGTTCAGAACTGAGCTATGCGGATGAAATTACTCTCGCGGCGGCGTTGAGCGGGAGAAGGGAGTTTTAGATTTTCCCCAAAATTCTAAATCCTTCCAAGATCGCATCGCAAACTAAATTTTCAAGCGAGCTAAAATCTTCTTTTTGTTGAGACTTTTGAAGATAGGTGTAATAAAGCCTTCGTTTTTCTTGTTGGATTACGGCTGGTGCGGAATTCTTTTTCAAAAGCATTGCCACCATTAGCAACCTTCCAGTCCTGCCGTTTCCGTCGGAGAAGGGATGAATTTTTTCAAACTTACTATGAATGATCGTTGCTTGCTCGATAAAATCTTTTTGCGTTGAATTAATTTCTTTCACTAAATCTTTCATCAAGATTGGTACTTTGAGATAGTTGGCAGTCGGTACATTCGCCCCAAGGATGCGCACCCCATGGTTGCGGTAAATCCCAGCATCTTCACGAATTCCATTCATGAGAATGCTGTGGAGTTTGAATATAAAATTCTCATTAATTTTTTTTAGCGAAATAATTGTTTTAAAAAGATAAAGCAAAGCGGTTTGGTGATTTTTAGCTTCGAGTTGCTCGATCAGATCCTTATTCGGCAGGGCAATATTGCGGAATAAAATATCGGCGGTTTCGGATTCGGTGAGGGTGCTGCCCTCAATCTTGTTGCTGTTGTAGGTGAGGGCGAGGATGAATTCATCAAATAATTTTGAATCCCCCAAAATTCTTTTTGTGATATTTTTGAATTTTCTACCTTTGTTTAAAATTAGTTCTTTCTTTGCCGCTAAAACATTTTCTGGAATTTCTCTTTGGTCACTTAATTCCAGATATAGTAAGTCGATGCGAACTTGAGCTTTGGGATGGGGAGTGGATTTTCCATTTATCCAACTATTCAAAGTCGCGAAAGAAACCCCGAGTCTTTGCGCTAATTTTTCCTGCGTGAGTTCAGAGAGTTTTTGAATGAAGCGTAATTTTTGGGAAATGTTTAACATAGCTTATTATCAAACTTTATAAAGTTTATCATAAATTTTATTTTTTATAAAGTTTTAGATTTAGGGAAAGGGCAGATTTACTTTAGAGGAGGGAGCTTTGAAATGATCCTCTTTTGTCTGAATCATGATTCGCTTGATTTTAGGATTTTCATGATTCTTTCCTGTCCGCGCATTCTGAATTTTCCAGTATGCGGTTTTTATCTTGTCTGAACCGCTGAACACACTGAAAGCACTGAGCACACTGAATTTGGTCGGCGTGTTATTAAACCATTCAGCGCGTTTCAGTGTTCAGTGAAATTCAGTGGTCCCAGTGTTCATCAGTGGTTCAGACTCTTTTCAACACGCGGTTTCTTTTCTCGCAATCAAGTCAATCCGTGAATCAGGAAAATCAAGATTCGGACAATTCCGCGAGTTGCTGTGACGAATTTTTTTAGATGGTGAAAAATATATAAAACTTTCAGTTTTTTTATCCAAGAATCAGTAAAACAGTCGAAACAATCGCCGCCAACCATCCGATTGGTAAAGAAAAGCCTACTCCTAATAAAAATCCAAAATCATAAAACCATCCGCTATTTGGTGCTGCATACATATAAACATCAGTGAACCACCTAACTATCAAAGTGTACGGAGCTATTAATCCATGCCAAAAGCCAGAAAAGAACCCCGGCAAATCATAACTCGAAATGCTTCCTGATTCTATAAAAGTGCAGCCTGCCAAAAACATTACTCCAACAAGAAGTAAAAATAGAGAGAATGTTTTTTTAAAGTTCATTTTTTCGGATTAAATTTTCCAATTGCGATGTAATAAAAAGCACCACGAATTAAATAAAATATAAAAATGGCTATAGCATCTCCCAAAAGAAAACCGAAAGTTTCACTAAAGCCTTCTACAAACCAAAAGCTGTTGACGATAAACATGACTAATAAAAATACTGTTACATAAACAACCTTGAGAAATCTATACCATGCTTTCGTTTTTAAAAATTCAATAGTGTTTTGCATGAGATTCAAATTTAAAATCAAAACAATTTTACTTCACTGTTGCATTCTTCGCCAAATTTCACGGCAAGTCCGGATTATTTTCCCGTAAAGCCGCGAGTTGTTGCTTCGAATTTTTTCAAATGACGGAGATTAACCACATTTACCAAGAAACGCGACGATGATATTTATGGCGGTTAGAATAATTATCACGCCGGTCAAAACCAAATTAATTTTTGTTACTCGGCTGCTCGCCAATACAAAATTGTCGATTTGATCTTTTAATTCAATCGTTGCGTTTGCCGCTTTTTGTTGTTCAGTGGTGGCAGTTGGTCCTGTCGGTAAGCAGTTCATGTTCATAATATTATTTGTTAACATTTTACTTGACAGTCACACTCTTCGCTAAATTTCTCGGCAAATCTGGATTATTTTTTCGCAGCACCGCGAGGTGGTAGGCGAGGAGTTGGATGGGGATGATGTTCACGATCGGCTGTGCGTTGCCGACATTCGGCACTCTGATCCACTCGTCAAAAAGTTCGTCATTTTCCGCGCTCACGCCGATTATTCTCCCGCCGCGCGCTTTCACTTCCGCGACATTCGAAAGAACATCTGCCCGATATTCTTCGGCTGGAACGAAAGCAATTAGCGGAGTTCCTTTTGTGATTAACGCAAGCGGACCGTGTTTGAGTTCCCCCGCCGCGAAACCTTCCGCGTGAATGTAGCTCACCTCCTGCAATTTGATCGCCGCTTCGAGCGCCATCGGGTAGTCCGCCGCTTTTCCGATGATGTAGAGGCTCTCCACATTTTTAATTTTCCGCGCGATTTTTTCGAGATGCTCGGAATAGCGCGGATTCAAAAGATCGTTGATCTGGCTCGCCGCCTCCGCGAGCATCTGCTTGCCTTCATCGAGTTTCCCCGCGACCGCGTACGCCAGCAAAGTCAAAATCGCGAGCTGCGCGGTTGTCGCTTTCGTGCTGGCTACCGCTTTTTCCATCCCCGCGTTCACCGGTAGGACGACATCCGAATGCCGCGCGACCGAGCTGCCTTCGACGTTCACCACGCCCACAGTTCGCACGCCTCGCTTCTTCGCAATCTTAAAAGCTTCCAGCACGTCCGCGGTTTCTCCGCTTTGGCTCACGGCGATGAGAAGTGTTCGCTTGGTCAAAAATGGTTCCTGGGTGTCGAATTCACTGCCGAAAATAACATTCACATGCCGCCGCGCGATTTTCGCAAAAAGATATTCCGCGGTCGCGCAAACCTTCCCCGCCGTTCCGCAGCCAATGAAAAAGGCGCCAAAACTTTTTCGAATCAACTCCGCCACTTTTTCGATTTGTCGCTCGTCTTGATTCAACGCGCGCTCGATTGTTTCTTTTTGCTCGAAAATTTCTTTCAGCATGAAGTGCGCGAAATCGCCCTTTTCCGCTTTTCCCGATTTCCAATCAATCGAAATCACTCGCTTTTTCACAGTCTTCCCATTTTCGATTTCGAAAAAATGCGCATGGAAATGATCGTTTTTTGGCGATGGTTCGATTTCCACCATCTCGCCGTCGTCGAGGTAAACGACATCGCGCGTGAATTTCAAAAAAGCCGGCACATCGCTCGCGATGAAAAACGCGGAGCCGTCGATTTTCGAGATCAGCCGATCATCGCTTTTTGGGTAAAATTTTTCAATCCCGACAATCAGCGGACTGCCGCTGCGAGCAGCCACGAGTTTCTCCGCGCCTTCTGCCGCCGCGACGAAAGCAAACCGTCCTTTCAATTTTTTCGCGGCTCTCCGTACCGCCTCGCGTAGCCCCCCAGTAAACCGGGGAGTTAAATAGGATGCGATTAAATTCGGGATCACTTCCGTGTCGGTGTCACTCGCGAATTTCACCCCCTTTTTTTGTAGTTCTTTTCGCAGCTCCGCGTGATTCTCCACGATGCCGTTGTGGACGACCGCCACTTTTCCGTCCGCGGAAAGGTGAGGGTGCGCGTTTCGCAAATTAACTTTTCCGTGCGTTGCCCACCGCGTGTGTCCGAGTGCGAGATTGGAGATTGGAAAGTAGAAAGTGGAAAGTGGAAATTCGGAAATCTTCCCCACTTTTTTCGTGAGTTTCAATTTTCCGTTTCCCTGTCCTGAACTTGTTGCAGGGACTGCCTCCACGAATCCGAACGAGTCATAGCCGCGGTATTCAAGTTTTTTCAATCCCTCGACCACGAGTTTTCCTGCGTTTGATTGATTCCCGAGATAGCTAAAAATTCCACACATGGTAGTAGGTAGTTAGTAGTTGGTAGCAGTAGGCTGTAGAACTTTTTTTCGCAAAGCCGAGAGCATTTTTTTGAGCTCGACAACCTTTTGGACGAGGTTCTCAGATTTTTCTTTCGTTAAATATTTCAACATCAATGCAACCAAAATCTGAGTTTCGAGTTCGGCGGCGGAGCTTTTGGCAATCACCAAAAAATGCGCAAAATCTTTTTTACTTTTACGTTCGTATCCTTCGGCAATATTCGAAGGAATCGAAACCGCGGCTCGTTGCATTTGTGAAACCAATCCGAATTTTTCGCTCGCGGGAAATTTCTCGGTTAATTTGTAAATTTCGACGACGAAAATCATTGCTTTTTGCCAAACGAGAAGTTTTTGAAAATTGCTTTTCATTTTTTAGATCAAAATTCTACTAACTACTAACTACAGTCTACCAACTCCATAGCCGCTGGGTGGTGAAAGAAATTAGCTTTCACCGCCTTTTCAAATTTTCCTCGATTCTCGCTCTCGCCCCACAAAACCCCGCTCCACAATTTTTTCACGCGGTTTTTTCCAAGTGTGCGATTCAAACTTTCCCTCCGCGCCTCCTCCAAGCTTTGTTCTTTTTCGCTTGCAAGCACACGATTTTTTGGAAGTTGAAACTTCGCGGCTATCAAACATTTATCTTTTGAAAATTTAAAAATTTTCCCGCTGAATTTTACAAAAACCTCTTCTTTTTCAGGATTCAACAACTCGCCGCTGCGGATGATTTTTTCGAGCATCCCCCCGGAAATCTGGGAGGTTAACTTTCCGTTGAAATCCAAACCGAACCATCGGAATTTTTTCAACTTCAATCCCGCCGCTTTTCCCACCGAAAGAGCTTCGTTGTCCGTGATTTTTAAACTCACAAAAAATTCCACATCCATTTCTGGCTTTGGCAAAATTTTTGTGATGGGAGTTTTCACGCGCAGTTTCGCCGTCGCCGGTTTGTCCACCTCGCCCGAAATCCATTTCCGCATCGAAGCGAAAATCGGGTCGCCGGCTTTCGTTCTCTCGGGGTGCGGCATCAATGCGCAGACATTTCCCGCCGGATTCGAAATGCCCGCAAGGTTCAAAACACTTCCGTTCGGATTCGTCGGAAATTCTGGTCGGATGTCGCCGGAGGCATCGCAATAAATGAAGGCATTTAAATTTTTGTCGACGATTTCCGAAAGTAAATTGGCATCTTCCGAAAAAAAGCGACCTTCCGCGTGCGCGATTGGGATTTTCAAAACCCCCTCAAATTGATTGAAAGCGTTCGCTCGCTCGCTACCCGGCTTCACGAAAATCCATTCGTTGAAATACCCGCTGCCTTGAATTTCACCATCTTTCACCCGCCGGTTCTGCGTGAGCGCGATTACTGATTTTCCGAATTCAAAATTCGGGACGAGCCCTGTTTCCACGAGAATTTGCGCGCCGTTGCAAATTCCGAGGACGACCCCGCCGCGTTTAGCGAGCGCAAAAACTTCTTTCAATAGCGGGTCTTTCGATGCGATCAAGCCCGAGCGACCGCGATCTTCATAACTAAATCCTCCGGCAAGAATCGCTCCGTCGAAGCTGCGCAAACTTTTTTTTTCATTCCATCGAAAATGCTCCGCCGTCATTCCATTTCGCTCGACTGCGCGAAAAGTTTCGAGTTCGCAATTCGTTCCCGGAAACTGGATTACCGCGATTTTCGGCTTTTTTTTCATCGAAAAACAAATGCAAGTTTAACGAAATGAAAACTGCTTTGAAAGCCTAAAAATAGTTAAATCGAGCCGATGTTAGCTGCCTCCAAAAAGATCGTGGTGAAGAAGAATGAATGGGGTGAATATAAAAACTTGCTCGATTATTTGGCGCATCCCAAAAGCAAGATGGAGAAAAAATTCATCGTTTCAGATGATTTTGAAGAGATTACCAATTATCTTGATAAATAATAAACCGTGATTCATCGGATTATTGTCTGTGATTACGCTGATTATTTTGATGGTCATGATTGCCGCCAGCTGAAATTCAGGTCTCGCTTGCTTTCTCAAATCTCCCCAAACCCCTCTTTGAAAAGAGGGGTTTTTTTTGCTTCATCCCGCGTTCGCGGGATTCGCAAAACTTTTTTAATTTATTTCAAAATCCGCAACAACATCCTTTTCCCTCTTTAGTAAAAGAGGGAAGGCGAAGCAGGGATTTTTAAATTGAAAGTGGAAAGCAGAGGCGGAGATTTGGGAAGGGAGATGAAGCAGAGCAGGGGTTTGTTTTAAGGACGCGGTTTACTAAATTTTGAGAACCGTGAGTTTCTTCGGGAATTTCGTGAGCAGCTCTACCCCGTTTTTTTTCACGAGAAGCGAGTCTTCGATTCGCACGCCGAATTTATTTTTCAGATAAATTCCCGGCTCGATTGTTATTGCTGTCTTTTTTTCCAAAACGGATTTTGACTTCGGACCGATTTTTGGAGCGGTGTGAACTTTCCGCCCGATGCCGTGACCGAGCGAGTGAATGAAATTTTTGCCGAACCCTTCCTTCGCCAAAAAATTGCGCGCCGCCGCGTCCAAGTCTTTTGCTTTCATCCCGATTTTTATTTTCCGAATACCGATCTGTTGCGCGCGCAAAACCGCCTCATAAACTTCGCGCTGCAATTTTGTCGGTTCGACAGTGAAAAAAGTTCGGGTGATATCGCTGCACCAGCCTTGATATTTCACGCCGAGATCGATTTTTACGATGTCGCCCTTTTTCAGTCTCCGCGCAGTCGGACGGTGGTGGGGGGTCGCGGAATTTCTCCCGAACGCGACGATTGGCTGAAATGCGATTCTGCCGGATTTCGATTTCGCGAGCCGTCGAATTTCACGCGCGATATCGATTTCCGATTTTCCGCGCCGCAGATTGCCGACGATTTCTGCCAAGATTTCATCGGCGAGACGGCAGGAGCGGCGGATTTTTTGGATTTCAAAAACTCTCACCAGCCGATTTTACCTTCTCCCGTGATAAAATCGGATTCGTGCGGATGCGGGTGTGGTTCAACGGCTAGAACGCCGGCTTCCCAAGCCGGAGACGGGGGTTCGACTCCCCTCACTCGCTCCATTCTTTGCTCGTTGCGGCGAGCTTCGAATGGCAGGTCAAGACTTCGCTTTCGGACCACGGCTGGCTTCGTCACTTTTAAATCTCGCTCCCGTCGTTCAACGGATAGGACGTAAGTTTCCGGAACTTGAGATGCAGGTTCGATTCCTGCCGGGAGCACCAAAAAAATGTTAAAATTTACCCGAAAATGGAAGAAGACCCTCACCTCGTTATTTACCTCGCGCTCCTCGGGCTGCTTGCGCTTTCTGCGTTTTTTTCAGCGGCGGAAGTAGCTTTCGTTTCACTTTCGTCGGCGAAAGTTCGTATTCTCGAAGATAAAAAATCCCGCGCATCCAAATTGGTCGTGGCGCTCAAATCTCGTCCGCAACGTTTCCTTGCCACGATTTTGATTGGCAATAATCTCGTCAACATTTTCGCCGCCGGTCTTGCCACCGTTGTTGCCACCGAAACTTTCGGTTCCGCCGGTCTCGGGATTGCTACCGGCGCGATGACTCTTCTCATCCTCATTTTTGGCGAGATAATTCCGAAAGCTTTCGCGCAGAAACACGCTGAGACTTTCGCTCTTGCCGCTTCCTACCCGCTCTTTATTCTCGGCAAAATTCTCTTTCCATTCACATGGCTTACAGAAAAAGGATTGCATGCGCTCGGTGCGGAACACTCTGAAGAGGTTTCCGAAAAGGAAGTGGTGGCGATGGTCGATCTCGGTGCCGAATCGGGCGAGATCAAAAAACACGAGCAGGAAATGATTCAAAACGTGCTTGAATTTACCGACACGAAAGTCGAAGCGGTGATGACTCCGCGGGTGGAGATTGAAGCGCTTGAAAAATCGACGACGATTGCCGAAGCGGAGAAATTTTTCCGAGAACTCACGCACTCGCGAATTCCTGTTTTCGACGGTTCAATCGACAAAATTATCGGTATCCTCACTCTCCGCCAAATTTTCGAGCACGAGGGCAAGAAAGATTTGCCAATTTCGAAATCGAAACTGCTTGAACCGATTTTCACTCCCGCGAGTCGGACGATTCGCTCACTTTTTCAAGAACTGAAATCGCGCCGGATTCACATCGCGATCGTAGTTGACGAGCACGGCGGCACGCTCGGTCTCGCGACGCTCGAAGATTTGCTCGAAGAAATTGTGGGCGAGATCGAAGACGAGGAGGATGTGAGCGAGGAGGGGATTCAAAAACTGAACCCCCACACATTGCTCGCGGCGGGGGATGCGCAGCTTTCCGAAAT
>Ga0180007_10001976_pt1 | contig 25620 bp, 23 predicted proteins | sample MM_PC_MetaG_FD_121122 | JGI IMG/M metagenome (GOLD analysis project Ga0180007, IMG submission 121122) | Groundwater microbial communities from the Aspo Hard Rock Laboratory (HRL) deep subsurface site, Sweden - MM_PC_MetaG | ecosystem: Environmental > Aquatic > Deep subsurface > Groundwater... | reverse complement strand
CCGCTTATTTTTGATACTGTTTTAAAATATATCGTCAATATTTTAATTTTGTACATTATCATTTTTATTGTCCGGGAACTGATCCTTCAATTGTACACCCACGAGCACCTGGTGAACAACACCCTGGTCGGATTCGGGAGATTGTTGTTGTGTCTGGGGGTGATCCGGTCCATGGCATTGCTGATTAGCCCTGAAGGTGAAAAGCGTATCAATTGATCAGAATAAGCCTCTCTTTGGACCGGGCAGCGGGTGGTGCAAATTAATGTTTTTTACAGATGTGCCGATGGGGTTTTGTATATGGAACCTTGCGTTTCTATTTTTTTAGTGAAGGAGACATCCAATGAGCACCATACCAGACACTTCATCCACAGGGCTGTCCGGCGGGCGGGGCAATCTTCAGAATGCCCAGTTTTCAGGAAATTTAAGGAAAATGTCCGCCAATGCCCATGAAAGCCTTGATACCGGCCTGACCATAAAGACCCGGGAGGGGGACGTTGTCACGCTGTCATCCAAAAGTTTTTCAGAACTCAATGCCTTTGAATACACGAGCAGGGGACAGATTCGGAGTGATTCCGGAAGCGCCCAGATGAACCGGCACATCCGGGAGATCACCCTGACCACTGGAGAGCGTTTTTCCTTTTCCGTTCAAGGGGATTTAAACGAGCAGGAGCTTGCAGACATCGAGGCCATTGTAAAAGGTGTGGACACAATCGCCGGTGAAATGGTCCGGGGGGATATGGGGAAGGCCATGGAAAAAGCCATGTCCATGGGCAGCTATGATTCTGTCTCCATGTATTCAGCCGACATTTCCTATCAGCGGTCCTATGCGGTCAGCCAGGAAACAAGTTCGGTCTCCCATGGGAGATTGCCGAGTTCAGCGCGGGATACAGGTATTCTTGATGGCGCCAAGCAGGTGGCTTCTCTGGTGGACCAGATGGCCCGATTTTTGGAAAAACAGGACGAAAAACTGCTGGCAAAAGCCCAGCACCCGCTGGCGGCATTGTTTGACCAGCTCCTGAAAAACCAGGAAGATGCCGATGAAACCAAGACCCCGGCCTATGAAGCCCTGAAGAGTGCGGGAGAACAGCTGGACCAGGTCATCAACGATATGCTTAAAACGGCCTTTAAAACAAGCTTAAACGATTTTGTTTAGGGACGTAAAAAGAAAATCTGCGTCCCCTTTTTCTCAGATCAGATTGTACCGGGTCAGTGCCGAGGTGACAATAAGGTCAATGAGCTGTCGATAGTCTTCCATGGGGCCTTGGGTCGAAGGGTGGTGCAGGGTAAGCATCTGGGGACTCCAGCTTTTTACGGGTTTTAATCCCGGAATACCATTGACCTCTATGATTTTCAGGTTTCCCTTTCCATCCAGGCGCAGGTCTGTCCTGACATGGTCCAGGCATTTAAGCGCTTCCATGGCCTTTCGGGTCACCGCAATGGCCTCTTCTGCATAACGGCCTGCGGGCTTGATTTTGGTGGCCCCCACCCCGCGCAGTTCTGCCCTTAAAATGGGATATTTTCCAAATAAGGCGTTATTCACCTCCACTCTTCCGGGAAGAAATTTTTGAAGTTCTCCATTGCCCAGCATGAGGACGGTATATTCCTGGCCCGGCAGGTATTCTTCCACCAGTGCCGGCTGGTCAAACTGTTTGTGGATGAAGGCCACCTGTTTTTCCAGGTCAGATCGGTTTTCCACCACGCTGTTGTCGCTGATGCCCACGGATCTGGATTCATAACTGGGTTTTACAAAGGCCGGAAAAGGGATGTCGGGCAGGGCGCCTCCCGCCTCGATCTGGTGGTGATAGGGAACGGGCACCCCATGGGCATGCATGATTTTGTGGGTGGCGGTCTTGTGAATCAAGGCCTTCATGGTGGCGGCATTGGGGCCGATATAGGGGATGCTGCGGGTGTCCAGTATATCGGCCAGCCATTTTTCATCGCCTTCGCCCATGCCGATGGTTTCCGACTTGCCGGAGATGTGGTAGAGGGCACTCCAGGCAATATCAAAGCCCTTTGTTTCAATGGCGGTATAAAACTGCTCCATGGTGGAAACAAAGGCAATTTCTGCAGCCTTGCCCGAGGCTTCAATGGCCCGGGCCATTTCTTGTGTCACGGAAAGATCGCCCCATCCCTGGGCATCTCCGGCCGGTCCTGTGATCAATAATATTTTTTTCATGTTTCTCCTGATAGGTTTTCCTTTGCAATAATGTTCAGGTAACCTGGAACAAGTCTTTGTCCCAGGTGTAGCGTTTCAGTGCATCTACGGTCCGGGGGGATACGGGTTTGAGCAGTTTTTCATAGGAATTGATGCGCGCCTCGTCCCAGCATACCCGTGACACGATTTTCATGGTAATTTCAGGACAGGCAAATCCGGACCCGGAATGTTTGTCAAAAACCGCCTGGGCCATCCGAATATTGGGATTTAAGATAAAAATTTTGTTTCGGGTATGCTTTTCCAGGGCTGAGGCAAACCCCTGGCTGCAATAGCCGAAATGGGTGCAGCAAAGGGCGGCAAAAATGTTTCCTCCCGAGGGTCCCAATTTTAAGGCGGCTTGCCTTGCATTGGCGTCAATCATCCCAAAGACATCCGGGCTGAAGGGATCCCTTTCAATTTTTCCTGCCAGGTCGATACAGCCCTGGGTGACGATTCTTCCAGGGGCTATCCCCAAGTTCACCAGGGCCTTTTCATGGGTTTGTTCCCCAATGGTGGTGGGGGTTGCGAAGATGACCACCCGGCTGTCAGGGGTTTGCACCAGATGGTCATAAATGAGGTCAACCCCGTGATCCACAATGCCGGTTACCCGGATCTGCCCGGTGCGGGAAAATGGGGTGAACGGATAGATCACCGACAGGGTGTTGCAGGCAATGAGGATGGCATCGGGGGAAAATTCTGCCATGGCTTCCATGGCGTTATTGAACACCATTGCCTTTTCCGCCATGTCCGGCAGATGATTATACCCTTTGTCCTCAAATGGCCATGCATTAAAATAAACCAGGGAGATCTGTTCAACGGGCGCATTTTTTTCCATTCGTCCGGCGATATCGGCAAAAACAGACAGGCCCCCAAGGCCCGAGTCGGTTACCAGGAGGGTTGTTTTGGTTTTATTCATCCACAAAGTCCCATGGGTTTCAATCCAGTTTTTTCCGGGTGAGCCATTCTTCGGCAAGGTTCCGGGCCCAGGTCAAAGAGGTTTCAATTTCCCCTGTCACCATGCGGGTCATCATGTCTCGCCAATGGTAAAAATGCTGGGGGCAGGTGAGCCGGTTCCGGAACATGGCCGCCCCCTTTTGGGGATGGGACTCCATGGTTTCCATGATCCAGGCCAGTTCACTCTTGAATCCCTTCCGGCCGTAATAATGGAGGAATCCGTTCCAGGCATCGTCAATTCCCTGGGGGGTGTCCAGGGGAAGGGATATCTCTTTGAACCGGGTGAAAAAAGTGTCTTGATCCTCTCCTTTTAAGGCAGAAAGTCCCTGATCCCGGATCTGGTAGGGAACAAGGTCAAGGGAGACGAGCGCGTCACGTGTCAGGCCCAGTTTTACAAGATAGCCAAGTTTGCGGAAATATAGGTCCGTGTCCTGGTAAAAGACAAAATTGCCCAGGCTGCAGCAGATGGGCACCCCCCTGTGAAATTTAATGCCCTGGGGGACATGGGGGTGGTGACCTATCACCGCATTAGCCCCGGCCTCAGCCATTTTTATAAAGGCATCCATCACATAGGGCGGGGCAAAGGGAATATATTCAAGGCCGCAATGGGCAATGACAACCACCTGGTCCACCTCTTTTTTTAAGGTCTGAATCTGGGCCTCAATCCGGGGAATTTCCCAGCCCATGACACCGGGGCCTTTGCCTGCGGCGGTCAGATCTTCGCCTTCGGAAAAATTGACAATGGCAATGGTGATGCCCTTGGCCGTAAGGATCATGGGTTTTTCGGCTTCTTCAATGGACATGCCCGCACCCGTCCATTTGATGTTGTTCTTTTCCAGGAGGCCAAGGGTGTCCTGGAAGGCGGCCGGACCAAAGTCAAACACATGGTTATTGGCCAGGGTGACGGCATCAACAGGAAGGGCCGTCAATCCTTGGATATGCCGGGATTCGCCCTTGAACACCGCCCCGCTTTTGACAACCGGGCTGCCCCGGTCGCTCAAGGGGGCTTCCAGATTGACCACACACAGATCCGTTGACCGAATCACGGGCAAAAGATCTCCGTAAAGGGACGCTGGATTTGTTTCAATGATGGGTTTAAAGAGGCGGATGGGGGCCCAGTCCCCTGCAACGCACAGGGTGGCCAAAGGAGGGTTTCCCGATGACCAGCAGCCATTCTCCCAGTTAAAGGAAGAAGCACAGAGCATTCTACCGGTCTCCTGGAGAAGTGTAGCAAATGGGCATCCGCGTTGTCAGGGATGCCGTGATTTCATAATTGATGGTCCCCAGGGTTGCCGCAATATCATCGGCAGTAATTTTTCCATTGCCCTGGGCGCCCATGACCACCACTTCATCCCCCAGAACGCAGTCAGGGATGTGGCCCACGTCGATCATGGTAAAATCCATACACACCCTGCCGACAATGGAGGCCTTTATTCCCCTGACCAGCATCTGGCCCTGGTTTGACAATTGGCGGCTGTACCCGTCTGCATATCCGATGGGGATCGTGGCAATCCGGGTGGCTGTTTTTGTGAGGTGGGTGGACCCATAGCTGACGGCAAACCCTTTGGGCACGCTTTTCAAATGGATGATTTTTGAAAGGATGGACATGGCCGGTTTCAGGGTAATCCGGGTGTGGTCTGTCTCATCCGAGGGCCAGAGCCCGTAAAGGGCAATGCCCGTGCGGACCATCTGTAAGTGGGAATCGGGCATGTCGATGGTTGCCGCCGAATTGGCGGCATGGCAGATGGCCGGTGTGATGCCTTTTTCCTCCAACCGTTTGACCAGCAGCTTAAACCGGTCCAGCTGGTCCTTGGCATGGGCTTTGTCTCTGGCATCTGAATTGGCCAGATGGGTGTAGATCCCTTCAATGGCCAGTCCTTTTAAGCTGTGGATGGCCAGTATTTCATCAAGACTTTTCCAGGGGGCTTCATCCAGGGTTTTGGGGCTTAAAAGCTGGTCATGGAGAATTCCCAGCCGGCCCATTCCCGTGTCCACCTTGATATGGACTTTTAAGGCAAGTTTCTGCTTTTCAGCCATTGCTGCAATGGGTTTGGCTGTTTCAAGGCTGGTCAGGGTAATGCGGATATCATGGGCGCAAGCATAGGGTATCTGATCGGGCAAAATGTCCCCGAACAAAAGGATGGGGGCCTGGATTCCTGCCTGCTTTAATTCAACGGCTTCGGATATCCGTCCGACCGCCAGAAAATCTGCTCCGTTTTTAAGTGCGGTCCTGGCGGTCTGGACAGCGCCGTGGCCATAGGCATTTGCCTTGACCACCGCCATGAGAAGGGTGTCCCCGGGCAGAAGGTTTTTCAAACTTCTGGCATTGTGGGCCAATGCCCCAAGGTCCACCTGAACCCGGGTCTGGGGTTGCAGCAGGGGAGAAGACAGGTGCATCAGAGAATTTCACCTTGTCCATAGGCCTGGGTATATGCTTTAAACAATGCCATCACATGGGCGGTTTTTTCGCCGGGTTTTCCGGTGCCTATTGTTAGGTCGTCCACCTGGATGACGGGAACGATTTCTTTATTTGAGGCGGTGATAAAGATCTCGTCCATCTGGTTTAATTCATCGGCAGCCACATGGCGCAATTGAAGTTGATACCGATCCTTTGTCAGGTCCAGAACCACCCGCCGGGTGACTCCCGGCAGGATGGAGTCGGGCGGGGTGATCAGCCGATCGCCTTTAAAGCAGAAAAGATTGGTGGTGGTGCCTTCCAATAATCGGTTTTTCCGGTCTTTGTAAATGGCTTCCACAGCACCGGTTTTGTGGGCCTTTTGCAGGGCAAAAACGGCAGACAGATAGTTGGTCGTTTTGGATGTCGGGATGAACCGCTCCATATCAACGGTGATGATTTTGGTACCCTCTGTGTACCACCATGCCGGCAATTGAAATTTCGGGGTCACCATGACCATGAGAATTCCGTTGCCCTGGGGGGTAACCCCATCCGGACTGATTCCCCCCGTGTAAATGATCCGGATATTGGATTCCGTATGATGGGGGTTCTTTTGGATGGTCCGGACCACAATTTTGCAGATTTCTTCATGGGTGTGCCCGAGGACCAGGCCGATTTGTCTGGCCGAGTTCTCCAGGCGGGCCACATGCTCTTCAACAAAAAAAGGGCGTTTGTTATAGGTGATTAAAAAATCAAACACCCCATACCCCCTCAATACCGTGATGTCTTTTGCAGAAACCACAGCCTTTTCATCATCGACAAATTCACCGTCAATATAATAGACATCCATGATGACTTCCTCTAATTTACAGGGGGGGTAAATACCCGCTGGGCCAATTCACTGTCCAGCATGAGCAGGCCATGGCCTTCTCCTTTTACCAGTTTGAGCTTGTTGAGAATGGCTTCCATGGTGGCTTCTTCTTCCACCTGCTCTTCCACAAACCAGTCAAAATGCCTTCTGGCGGCATGGTCGTTTTCCTGGATGGCCAGGTCCATGATGTCGTTGATCAGGCCCGAGACCAGTTTTTCGTGTGCATATGCCAGTTCAAAAACCTCCAGGGGGGAGGAAAACTCAGTCTTGGGGGCTTCGATCTCCTTGAGAAGAACCCGGCCGCCCCGCTCATTGAGAAACCGGTACATTTTCATTGCATGGGCCCTTTCTTCCTCCACCTGGACCAGGAAAAAATTTTCAAACCCGCTTAACCCCGTGGCGCTGAAATAGGCCGCCATGGAAAGATAGTAATAATCTGAAAATAGTTCGCGGTTGATCTGGTGGTTGATGGCTTCTTCTAATTTTTGTGAAATCATGGATATACTCCTTTATATATTAGGATGCGTCTGAAAATTGGGTGGAATGCTCGTCTATCTTAACTTTTTTTAAAGACAGCTTCAATACATTGGAGAGAATTATCTTGGAAATTTTTTTGCATGTTGGCGGCAAAAAAAGCGGCATTTGGGCCAAAGACAAGGTGGGGGCCCAAGGGGCGGGGGTTTTTGTTCTCTCCTGCGGCATGGACCATTTGCCACCAGGCCAATGCACTTTTTGTTTCATTGGAAAAATAGTCGGGAGTAAACCCTGTGCGGACAGGAATAAGATGAAATTCTTCCCAGGGCAAAAGAAAAGAAATGGCGGGGTCGCCTGCCCAGGGAACGGGCAGGGCGATTGTTTTGTTTTCCCCCTGGAAAATTTCATGGAGGATGAGGTGGGCGCCGGGTTTTAAAACCCGGTAAAACTCTTCCAGGGCTGTTTTTTTGTCCCGGATATTCATGAGAATATGCTGGCAGAGAATCAGATCAAAGGAATCGTTCTCAAAGGGCATGGCCAGGACAGACCCCTGTTCAAAGCGAACATCAAGGCTGCACTGGCGGGTCAGATCCTTTGCCGTCTCAATAAAGGCCCGGCCAAGATCAATGCCCGTGACCCGGCAGTCAAATGTCGCGGCCATCAGCCGGGATGACCCGCCGATGCCGCATCCTGCATCCAGAATGTGGAAGTTTTTTGTCGTGGATATGGTGCCGGACAGGCCCGTCTTTTCGAGGAGGGCAAGGGTGGCAGGCGCCCCCCCTGTGTGGAGCTGGTCAACAGGGCTCAAGCTCTTAATGGCAAGGGGCAGGGTGTTTTTCCCTGATTCTTTTAAGGCATCCTGGATTCTGCGGGACAGGTTCCGGGAATGATAATGGTTTTCTACACAAGCGTCCATGCCGCGCCTCTGGATTTATCCGATGGCTGGCGGCCGGAACACTCAGAAGACAGGCTGTTCCGGCCGGTTGCAGCCATATCAGGTTCTCAGTTGTTCAAGGTCGGCAAAAAAATCAAGGGCTTCCGGATTTTTCAGGGCGTCTTTGTTTTTAACCTCCTTGCCTTCAATCACTTTTTTCACCGCCAGTTCTACTTTTTTCATGTTCAGGGTATAGGGCACGTCCGGGGTTTCAATGATCTTGGCCGGCACATGGCGGGGAGATGCATTGGCCCGGATGTCTGCCCGGATTTTGGCCTCCAGCTCCTTTGTGAGCGTATACCCCGGGGCCATTTTGACAAACAGGATTACCCGCACATCATTGTTCCAGGACTGGCCCACCACCACCGAGTCTTCCAGTTCTGCCATGGCATCCAGGCGCCGGTAAATTTCTGCTGTGCCGATCCTGACCCCCCCGGGGTTCAGTGTGGTGTCCGACCTTCCGAACATGATGACCCCGCCCCGGGGGGTCACCTGGATGAAATCTCCGTGGGCCCAGATGCCGGGATATTGGTCAAAATAGGCGGAATGGTATTTGGAACCGTCGGTATCTCCCCAGAAATAAATGGGCATGGAGGGGAAGGGAGCGCAGCAGACCAGTTCTGCCTGTTGGCCGACCACCGGCTTTCCGGCATCGTCAAAGGCATACACCTTCATGCCAAGGCCCCGGCATTGAAGTTCTCCTGGATACACCGGTCCCATGGGATTGCCCAGGGCAAAACATCCATTCAGGTCAGACCCGCCGGAAATGGAAGCCAGAAGCAGGTCTTTTTTTACATGGGCATAGATGAAATCAAAGTTTTCATTGGACAGGGGAGAGCCGGTGGAAAGGACGGATTTAAGATGGGACAGATCGAATTGCTCTTTCGGGCGCACACCGGCATTCTTCAAGGCTTCAATATAACCGGCACTGGTGCCGAATACCGTGACTTTTTCATCTTGGGCCATTTCCCATAGGGCGTCCGGTCCGGGATGAAAGGGATTGCCGTCAAAGAGCACCAGGGTGGCCCCCACACTCAGGGAACAGGTCAGCCAATTCCACATCATCCACCCGCAGGTGGTAAAATAAAAAATGGTGTCCTCTTCTTTTAAGTCCGTATGGAGCACCAGCTCTTTTTTCTGGTGGACAAGAACCCCGCCTCCGCTCTGGACCATGCATTTGGGAAGACCCGTGGTCCCGGAAGAATACATGATATACAAAGGGTCATCAAAATCCATCTGGGTAAATTCGATCTTTGTTGCGTTGGGATCTTTGAAATTGTCAAATAACACAGCATTGGCCAGGGACGAGATATCCGGGTCCGCGCTTGTATAGGGGATGACCACAATTTTTTCAATGGAGGGCAGTTCTTTGACAATTCCGGCAATGCGCTGGATGCTGTCTAGGGGTTTGCCCTTGAAAAAATACCCGTCTGCCGTGAACAATACCCTGGGCTGGGTTTGGCCGAACCGGTCCAGGACGCCTTTGATGCCGAAATCCGGGGAACAGGAGGACCAGATGGCACCGAGGCTTGTGGCGGCCAGCATGGCAATGATGCTTTCGGGCATGTTGGGCACAAAGCCCACCACCCGGTCTCCCTTTGTGATACCCATGGCTTTCAGGGAGGCGGCTGTTTTGGCCACTTGATCATAGAGCTGGTTATAGGTCAGGGTTCGCCGGACCAAATCTTCTCCCCTGAAAATAAGGGCTGTCTTGTCATTTCGAAATTGCAGAAGATTTTCTGCAAAATTGAGTTTGCTTCCCACGAAAAATTTTGCCCCGGGCATTTTGTCCTTGTTTTCAATGGCCTTTGTAAAGGGGACAGAGGCCTTGATATCCAGAAAATCCCAGGCCAATGACCAGAAATCTTCCAGATTTTCCACGGACCATTCCCAAAGCGCCGGGTAGTCTGTAAAACCTTTGTTGAATTGTTTGTTTACACGGGTCATAAAACGGTACATGTTGGTGGCTTTGATTCTGTCCTCCGATGGCTGCCACAATGGGGATATCATGTTTGGGGTACCTCCTTATTCATACAAAACGGCAAGTATGGTGGCTTTGTCGGTTTTTGCCGTTATGTAATGGGATGTTGTGGAAAGATAATAGGCGCTGTCTCCGGGTTCAAGGTCATAGGTTTCATTGGCAATGGTCAGGTTGACGATTCCTTCCAGAACGAAGATAAACTCTTCTCCGTTGTGGACGGAAACTTCTTTTTCTTCAATTTTTTCCAATTGCACGATCAAGGCTTCCATGTGGCGTCCCTGGACTTCAGGGGCCAGGCTCATATAAGCGTAGACATTTTTCTTATTGGTTTTGGAAGCCGATCTTGCCACCTGTTTTCTGTCATTTTTCCGGGTGATGGAATACAATTTGGTACCCAGGCCGGAAACCAGGCGTCCCACAGCGGCATCCAGGGCTTTGGACAACTTCATGACCGTGCCCAGCTGGGGTTTTTGTTTGCCGTTTTCGATATCTTCAAGGTCGGAGATTTCAAACCCGGTGAGGCTGGACAGATCTTCAAGGGAAATTCCCCTTTCCTGTCTCAGCAGGCGGATACGGGTTCCCACCTCATCCACTTCCCCGGCCTTGCCATTTTTGATATTTCCGGTGAGATCTTCAAAATAGTCTACATTGATATGGGGAATAGTCTCTTTTTTTTCCATGGCATCTCCTTTGCTAGATTTTCCAATCAGACTTTTAAAATCGGAAAGATCTATATTTTGGGAAAGTTCTGATCCGGTGCTTCACTTAGTGTTTCTTTTAAACGGCCAAGCCCTGGTCTGGCCTGGTGCATATGGCCTTTTTTCAGGGTGAGGCCGTTGGTGATGGCCTCACTAAAATTTTGTCAACAGCCTGGCCATGTTCTATACCCATTTCGTCAATTTGTACAAGGGTATCTCCTTGGTCTCTCCACATCGGGTGCTTTTAAAACCTGAAATTTCCAAAGGTGGCGTCCCCAATGGGTTTTATCAGGCTGACCTCAAATGCCATGGCCAGCCAATCCCTGATTTCCGAAAATTTAAGGACCCGGTCGTTAAACAGCCTTGCCCCGCAGAAAAAAGGATGGGCTTCCCCGTCGTACTTCTCAATCATTGTCTGCTGGAAGGCCTCGATCTCTTGTTCGGTCATGGGGTTGCCCTTTGCTTTGCGTTTGGCCTGTTCGATGTGCAGCAATACGCCGCCGGCGCTTTTGCCGCTCATGACCCCTGTTCTGGCCCGCATGGTGGAAAAAAGGAAGTGGGGTTTATAGGCCCGGCCGCACATGCCGTAGTTGGCCGCCCCGTTGTCAGGGCCGATCACCAGCTGGACCCGGGGCACCTGGGCACAGGAGACCGCCCGTACCATGTCGGCCCCGAACTTGCCGATGCCCGCATGTTCGGAGTCTGACCCTACCATATACCCCGGAGCACTCTGGATAAACAGCAGGGGGATTTTTTCATAGGAGCACCGGACCACCCATTCGGCCACTTTTTTGGCAGCCTCATGGAAGATGATGCCGGCCCCGTTGGAGCAGATCACGCCCACGGGAAGTCCTTTTATCCGGATTTTGCCCGTGAGGATATTGGATCCCCTGCCAGGGGCAAAATCCTTTTTGGCCTCTATGAATTGGGACCCGTCGGCAATGGCCTGGAGCACCTTATACCCGTTGATTCCCTTGTGGGGAGAGGTGGGCAGAACCTCATAAAGTGATTTTTTGGAAGCCTCGGGCTCCTGTATGGGATATCGGTGCAGATTCAGCTGCTGGGGGCGGCTCAGGGACAGCAGTTCCCTTACCCTTCCGATGGCCTGGGCCTGGTCGGCGCACAGATGGTCGGCGCCGCCGGACACCTGGGTGTGCACCTTTGCGCCTCCCAGGTCTTCGGCAGAGATCTCTTCTCCTGTGGCCATTTTTACCAGGGGCGGTCCTCCCAAAAAGGAAAAGGACTGCTTGTCGATCATAATGGATTCACAGGCCATGAAGACAATATAGGCGCCCCCGGCCGTGTTGCCGCCGGTGCTCAGGGTCACCTGGCGAAGTCCTTTTGCCGACATGCGGGCCATATTGTAAAAAATGGAGCCAAAATGCTGGTCATCGGGGAAAACTTCCGCCTGCATGGGCAGAAACACCCCGCCCGAGTCGGCAATATAAATACAATTAAGGCCGCATTTTTCCGCAATGGCCTGGGCCCGCATGTGTTTTTTCAAGGTGATGGGAAAATAGGTGCCTGCCTTGACCCTTGCATCATTGGCCATGATCATGGTCCAGTTACCGTGTACTTTTCCGATTCCCGTGACAATACCGGCACAGGGCACATCTTCAACCCCTGGATAGTCCATGCCGAATCCTGCCAGCATGGACAATTCAAAAAACGGGGTGTTTGCATCAATAAGGTCGGTTATCAATTGTCTGACCGGCCGTTTGTTTCGCTTTGCAAGGGTGTCCACGGCTTTCTGGCCGCCGGGCCATATGGCTTCCTGCTGGCGGGCAGAAAGCGTTGCTTCCTCGTTTTCCCAGAATGTGCGTGTGTCAGTCATGGATTGTGTTTATCTCCCTTTGTATACAGGTTTTCTTTTTTCTCTGAATGCGGTGAGTCCCTCCACCCTGTCTTCGGTGGGGATGGTGACCCGGTAGGCATTGGATTCAATGGCAAGGCCCGTGGCAAGGTCTGTTTCTATCCCCTTGTCAATGGCGTATTTGGCCATTTCCACGGCAATGGGACCGGTTTCGGCAATCATGCCTGCCATTTCCATGCAGGCGTCCAGCAGCTTTTCCCGGGGGACCACCCGATTGACCAGGCCGATTTCAAGGGCTTCCGTTGCATCCACCCGCCGGCCGGTAAAGATCAGCTCCTTGGCCTTGGCCACCCCGATGATCCGGGGCAGCCGCTGGGTGCCGCCGCCGCCGGGAATAATGGCAAGCCTTGCTTCGGTCAGGCCCATGGAGGCCGTGTCTGCGGCAATGCGGATATCCGATGCCAGGGCCACTTCAGTTCCCCCGCCCAGGGCGATGCCGTTGACAGCTGATATCACGGGTATGGGAAGGTTCTGGAGGGAGGTTAAGAGATTGCGGATGGTAAGAATAAATTTTTTTACCTGGTCCGGTGTCAGGGTGGCCCTTTCCTTCAGGTCTGCGCCGGCGCAAAAGGATTTTTCACCGGCCCCCGTGATGATGGCGCAACGGATGTCGGTTTTGTATTGGATGGCATCAATTTCATCCCGAAGGGCATACAACAGGTCAAAATTCAGGCAATTCATCACCTCCGGCCGGTTCAGGGTCAGAAGTATGGCCTGGTTTTTTTCTTCGACCCGCAAAAGATCTTGGTGGCTCATAGTGTCTCCGTTTGAACAGCTTAACAGCCGATATATCTTGAAATGACAAGGCGCTGGACTTCCGAGGTGCCTTCCCCTATTTCAAGGAGTTTCTGGTCCCTGTAAAATCGTTCCACATTGTATTCTTTCATCAGTCCATACCCGCCGTGGATCTGGACCGCATGGTCCGCAACCCGGCCCATGACCTCCGAGCAGTAAAGCTTGCCCATGGCTGCTTCCTTTTCATAGGGCCTGTGGTTGGATTTCAGCCAGCAGGCTTTGTAGAGCAGATTTCTGGCGCATTCGATTTCCATGGCAGAATCGGCCAGCTTGAATGCAATGGCCTGGAATTTGGAAATGGGCTGGCCGAATTGCTGTCTTTCCCTGGCATATTTTAAGGCAAGGTCATAGGCACCCTGGGCGCCGCCCAATCCCATGGCCCCGATGGAGAGGCGCCCCCCGTCCAGGGTGGACAGCATCTGGTGGAAGCCGTCCCCTTTTTTGCCCAGGATATTGGTTTTTGGGACCCGGACATCGTCAAAATAGAGCTCTGCCGTGTTTGAAGCCCGCCACATCATTTTCTTGTGCATGGGAACGGCCTTGAAACCGGGAGTTCCGGCTTCAACCAGGATGCACGAATATTCGGGCTTGCCGTTGTCCCGGGTGCCGGTAATGGCCTGGACCGTGACGCCCATGGTCAGATCGCAGGCCGCATTGGTGATAAATATTTTGGATCCGTTGATCACCCATTCGTTGCCGTCCAGAACGGCTGTTGTCTTGCTGCCGCCGGCATCGGATCCGGCCGTGGGTTCTGTGAGGCCGAATCCCCAGAGCCCTTCCCCGGCGCATAGTTTTGGCAGATATTTTTGTTTTTGTTCTTCGGTGCCGAAATAGTAAATCGGGCCGATCCCAAGGGAGTTGCCCGCTGCAATGGTGGCTGCCTGGGATCCATCTATTCTGGCCACCTCTTCAACCGCAATGATGTAAGAGATATAGTCCATTGCCTGGCCTTGGTATTTTTCTGAAACAAACATGCCGAAAAGACCGATTTCTCCCATTTTGCGGGTGAGGGCTTCTGAAAACGCTTCTTGTTCATCCAGCTCACCTGCTATGGGGGCAATCTCTTTCTGGGCAAACTTTCTGACTTCCTTACGGATCATCTCCTGCTCTTTGGTAAGGTCAAAATCCACCCTGCGCCTCCTTCGTATTTATGGGTTAACTTCATATTTGCGCATACACAGATTCAGCACTCTGTCCGGGATATTTACAAAACTGATCGAGCGCTCAGTCTATTTTTCAAGATACTATATTTAAAGCAATTATTTTGTCAAACAATTTTTGGCCCCATGGGAATAAAAAGTGGACGGCGATGAAAATTACGGTCGCCAGACGGCCCAGCTTTGTTTTTCGCCAAACAGGGGAAATTTCAGGGATTCAATACCCGGTCATTTCCACATATCCCAGACCCGTGACCGTTCCTTCTGCCCGGACAGCCCCTTCATAATAGACAAACATATGGGAATGCTCCTGGCCGTCCATGACCGGAGATACCTCAAGGTCAAGGGTATGGTCCGGCACGAGGATTTTCCAGCGGGCCGGATACTGGCGGCCGGTTTTGGGGCTTTCCCATAACTGAACGGCCTGGATTGAAAAATCGATCTGGTCAAGGATTTCATAGGTCCCGTCCCCAAACGAAATGCTGCCAAATCCGTATTTATTGGGGCTATTGTCTTTTTCCCGCACCTGGCAGACCATCAGCTCCCGGCCGTCGTCCAAGTGGATGGCAAACCAGTCCCATCCCTTTGCATCATCGCCCAGGGCCGAGGTGCTCCATTCGTGGTCAAACCAGGTTTTGCCCCGAACCTCAAAGGTCTCATTGCCGATTTTTAATTTGCCCTGGGTGATGAGAACAGGAATAGAATAATAATGGGAGGCATCAAAGGGGCCGGGACCTTTTCGACTCAGGCCCCTGTCCCCCTGAAGGATGACCGCTTTTTCCCTAACCAGGGTCAGGTCGATTGCCCTGTCATGGTCCCGGGCCTTCAGCTGAAAGGATCCGGGCCGGGAATGGTCGGCATCCTTTATCTCCTTGGCAGACCAGGCATCGATCCACACCCGGAAGGGGGAACTGCTGGCCCCGGCAATTTCCACACTTTGTCGGTTCATGCGGTGGGCAGAATAAAATTTCAGGTTTTGGGTATCGGTCACAGCAAAATGGGCAAAATAAAACTGGTTGGTGCGCCATTTTGAGGGGCCCGGGGCTGTTTTGCAGGCCAGGGCCTGGCGGAAAAAGGTCAGTTGATACCCGAAGTGCCTGCCTGAAGCCGTTTTTAAATTTCCGGTATAATACCACCACTCGGTTTTAAAACCATTGTGAGGGCCGTGGTCCGAAGGTAAATTGATGGTCTTGCTCTTTTCGGCCCTGTCATAACAGGCCGAATCCTCATCTGAGGACAGGGCCTGGGCAATATCCAGGGACGGGGGCGGCACGGGAGAGCTGCACCCACCGACCATACCGGTCATTATTATTATCGCCCATTGTACAATCAGGGCCTTAAATGGTTTCATTGCAAATGCTCCTATTCGGTCCGAAGGGCCTGGGCCACGGATATGCGTCCGGCGCCAATGGCCGGAACCATACCGGCGCCAAAGGCGGCAAGACTTGAAAATACCAGGGCCTGGACAAAGGTTGACATGGAGGCCTGCATTTCGTAGGTCCAGCCAAAGGCGGTATAATTTACAATATACACCAGAATCCAGGCGAGTGCGTATCCCAGGGGCAGGGCCAGAACGCCTGCAAAAAACCCGTTGAATGTGCATTCCCAAAGCACCAGGCTCCGGACTTGCCCGGGGTCTGCACCGCAGGCCCTTAATATTCCCAATTCCCGGGAACGTTCCAGGATCAAGGCCATGACCGAATTTAAAATACCGGTCAATGCCACAATGGCCGTAAGGACCTGAAGGGCGGAGGTGATCAGAAAGGTTTTATCAAACACCCCGAGGATACCGGCCTTGATGGCCATGCCCGATTGGACACTCACCCTGGTTTTATCAGAAACCAGGGAAAGGACATCGGCCATGAGCCGGTCAATGGCAGATGGGTCTTTCACAAACATCTGGACCGCCGTGATATCCTGATGTCCCCAATAGGCGTTCATTGTATCACGGCTGACAATAATCCGGCCGCCGCCCATGAAAAAATCCCTGAACACACCGGCAACCCTGAAAGAAACCGGGCCTTTCCGTGTTTCCATGGTCACGAAAGCCCCCGGTCCAGGGATGAATCCATTTCTTCTGGCAAAAATTTCAGATACAAAAATCCAGCCCTCCTCCAGCAGAGCATTCAGGGACTGGTCATCGGGATCCGCTGCGGTTGTTCCGGTTCCAGGTGGTCCAATTGCATCCGATTCAATTGCGTCCAGGGCGGTCCAGGTCCATTGTTTTTCAGACAGATCCCGGACATAGGAAAAAATATGAACCTCGCCGGATACCCGGGAGAATACCTTGTGGATATTGTAGGCCGAGATTCCCCTGACCCCCTCCAGGGCCTGAATTTTTTCCACCAGCACAGGGTCCAGGGACCGGTTCAGTTCATCCGTTGATGAGATATGAACGTCCCCTCCGATATGGCCCTCCACCCAGTCAATAATAGAACGCCTGAAACTTGTGGTCATGGTATCAATTCCAATGTACACGGAAATCACAACGGTGAGCGAGGCAATGAGAACCGAAGACCGGCTCAGGGACCTTCGGATATTCCGCAGGGCCATACCCGCCAGGGTCAGTTGCGCTGTGGCTCCCTTTTTCACCAGGCCGGCAACACTTCCCGAAATTAAGGGAATCAGGCGGGTCAGGCCCAGAACCAGACAGGGGCTTAAAAATGAGCTGCCCCCGAACACCAGAAAGACCCCTGAAAAAATAAGCGTGCTGCTGCTTTCCGGCCGGCTGAAAATCATAAGCGCACCCAGGATCATTCCTCCTCCGGCCAGGGCCAGTCCCGGGAGATACCCCTTGAAATCGGTTTCACCGCCGGACGGCTGCATCAGGGAGATGGGTCGTGCCCCTGCAGCATTCAGGGCAGGGACAAGGGAGGCGGCAACGGCGGCCAAAAGACCGGTGGCAAGTCCCTTCACCAATGTGACCGGGCTGATGTGGATCTGGCTGACGGTGAGGGTAAAGTACATGTCCGACACCGTGGCGCACACCCCGTAAACCGCTCCCCTGCCCAGAGCAATGCCCAGAACAAGCCCCAGGAGGGACCCCACCAGGGCATACACCATCACCTCGGCCTCCACTGCCCAGAAGATCTCCTGCCGGGTGGCACCCAGGGCCCTCAGGGTCCCGTTGCGTTTTTGCTGGCGGACAACGGAAAAGGAAACGGTATTGTAAATCAGAAAAATGCCCATGAACAGGGTGAGCATGGAAAATGCTGTTAAGCTGGTCTCAAAGGAGTTTGATAAGCTGCGGATGGTCTGGTTCTGCTGGTCTGTTTTTACCAGCACCATGGATGGGGAAAGCAAATTTTTTACAGCCGCAATCTCAGATTCATCTTTTAGAACCAGATCAATCCGGCTGATCCGGTCCTCCAGCCCCAGGATCTCCTGGGCCAGGCTGATGTCTGCCAGAAGTATTCCCTGGAAGGCCTGTCCGGCTGTGGTATCGTTTTCCTCAATAAACCCTGCAATGGGGACCGGAATTCCCCGGTCTCCAAACATCAGGGTCAGGAGTCCGCCCATCTTAAGGTCATGGATACGGGCCAGGGAGCTGGACATCAAAACCCCAGATGCCCGGGCAATCATATGGGCCAGATTTCCAGAGAATCGGCGGTCCTGTTGCCGGAAATCCACCTCCCTGAACTTTTTTTCCGAAAACGGGTCCACCCCCATGAGGGTCATGGCCTGAAAGTTCATCTCCTTGACCTGCACCTGGGCCGTGATCACCGGAGCACTGTCATGGATGTCTATGCGGGTTCTGATTTTTGTGAAAATTGACTGGGGAAGGGAAAACTGGCTGCCCACAACCTGGTGGGTGGATCGGGATGTCAAGGCGGCGGTGGACAGTTCAAAGGAGCGGCTCACACTGGTCTTGGCAATATCAATGCCAACCGTCCCGGCAACCCCCAGGGCAATTCCAAAGATCAGAAGAAAGGTTCTGAGGGGATGGGCTCTGCTGCTTCGAAAGCAGATACGAATCAAGGGAAGGAGGGTCATATCCCTCTCCCGGGGATGAGGTGATTTTCCTGGACCCTGAATACCTGGTCTGCATGATCCATGGCATCCCGGCTGTGGGTCACCATGATCAGGGTTTTGCCCAGACGTCTCGCCTGGCTGGTAATCAGATCCAGCATCCCGGCTCCGGTCCTGGCATCCAGGTTTCCTGTGGGCTCATCGGCCAGAATGATCTGGGGCTGATTCACCAGGGCCCGGGCCAGGGCCACCCGCTGTTGCTCCCCCCCGGACAGCCGGTCTGGAAAATCATTTTGCCGATCCAGCAGCCCCATGGTATCCAGCAGGGCTTTGGCTCTGTCCCGGTATTCCCCCGGGACCCGGCCGTCCAGCTGGCTGACCAGGGTAATATTTTCCATCACTGTCAGCACAGGAATCAGATTAAAGGACTGGAAAACAAACCCAATGTGCCTGCGCCGGAAAATACTTCTGGCCGTATCATCCAGCTCGGTTACCCTTGTGCTGCCAATACGGATTTGTCCGGAATCCGGAAGATCAATCCCTGCCACAAGATTCAGCAGACTGCTTTTGCCGGACCCACTTTTCCCCAGGATCACCGAGACCTGGCCGGCCCTGAATACGGCATCCAGGTGCTTGAAGATGACCCGGTCTCCGCCTGAATAGGTCTTGCTGATATCTGAAAGCACTATATCCACGCCATTCCCCCCGTATTTAACCTGGCCCGAAGATAAACCCCGGAGCCTGGAAAGGCTCCGGGGTTTTATGGGTTGTCATGGGCCTATCCGGCCACGTCGATTCCCAGGTCGCATCCGAGATGATCATCGGGATTCTCACATTCAAAGTTGCTGTGTCTGGTGTCCACGTGTCCCTGGTTTCTTTCCCTGTCGCTTTCGCCATAGTCTTCAATTCTTTTTTCAGTCATTATGTCACCTCTTTGTTTGCGTCGGGTCTTTGTGTATCGTTTTCTTGTTTTATAGCCTCTTATCCTTTACCACAGACATAAGTTAGGTATGGAATGATTTTTTTCAATACTGGGATTAAAGGGGTTTAATGATAGTTAAAAACCACTATAAATAGTGAACCGCCCAGACCCCAGAAAACAAAACTTGTACAAGCCCCAACTATTGTTTAGAATGATCCCATATGATCCAGTTTATTTCCCATAGGATTCTCCCCTTAGACCCAACCGAGGCCCCATGCTGAGACTCGGGCTCTGCTGTCTTTTCAAGGAACAGGATATAAAATTCAGGCAGGTCACTGCCAGTCACCTGGCCAAATTTCCCCGTCAGAAACAAGTGGAAATGCTCGCTGACATCTGCCGTCACAACAGCCTCAGCCTTAAACGAGCCCTGGTCTTTTGCCGGGATTCCGGCATTGGGTGTTTCCGTATCAACAGCCAGATTCTGCCCGTGAAAACCCACCCTGCGGCAGGATATGATATCCAGGAGCTGCCGGGAGCCACGTCCATTGTGGCCCAGTTCATGGACTGCGGCCGATTCTGCCGGGAAAACGGCCTTCGGACCAGTTTTCATCCGGATCAGTTCATCGTGCTGTCTTCTCCCAATGCCGCTGTGGTCAGCCGGTCAGTGGCAGACCTGGTCTACCAGGCAGAGGTGGCCCAATGGGTGGGGGCAGATGTGATCAATTTGCATGGAGGCGGGGTGTATGGGGACAAGCCCTCGGCATTGAAACGGCTGTCCAGGGAAATCAGCCGTCTGCCGACCGGGGTTCGTCAGCGCCTGACCCTGGAAAACGACGACAGAAGCTATTCCCCCCAGGATCTGCTGCCCCTGTGCCAGGCCATGGACATTCCCCTGGTCTATGATGTCCATCACCACCGCTGCCTGGAGGACGGCCTCACGGTTTCGGCAGCCACAGACAAGGCCCTGGCCACCTGGAACCGGGAACCCTTATTCCACCTGTCCTCCCCCATCAACGGCTGGCAGAAAAACCATATCCGAAAACACCATGACTATATTGATGTGAAGGATTTCCCCCAGGAATGGGTGGGCCTGGACATCACCGTTGAAGTGGAGGCCAAGGCCAAGGAACTGGCCGTGATGAGACTCATGAAAGACCTGGACAAAAAAAAGTAAGGCCGGGCAGCATACCCCCTGCCCGGACCGTTTTTCAAGCGGGATAGCGGTTATGCGTCCTTGGCTTTTTGCAAAAATCCTTTCAGCTGGGCCACATGCTGGGCCTCTTCCCTGATGATCTGATCGATTCTATCCTGGCCGAATCTGGGGGGAACCATGTCCCTGATACCCACATAAAAAAGGATGCTTTCCTTTTCCAGGCCAACGGCAATGGCAACCACTTCCGCCATGGTTTCCTTGCCGGTAAAGGTATCTGCGATGTCCGGATCACCCTCTCCGCCGTGGGAATCAGCCATGGCACCCAGGTATAGGGACAGTTCTTCATCAGGGTCAAACACGGTCTGGGGTGTTTCCCTGTCTGCCAGCTTGCCTTTCATGTCCTCAAAGATTGATTTGTGACGATCTTCCATTTTGGCAAGGGTTTCCAGGAACAATCTGTCTTCATCCTTTGTCTGGAGGTTTGCTGCTTTTCTGTAGAAAGCAGCCCCGTTTTCCTCTATTCGCACCGCCATGTCAAAGACTTCTACTGCATTAAAATTATATGCCATTTAAACGCTCCTTTTTGGTTCGGGTGTTTTCTTAAAACCGAAATGTCAGAACTTTTTTTTAAACTTTGATATCTCGTCCTGGGCGATCTTCCAGGTATTGCTGGCGTCCAGGCTCCCTTTCAGAAATCCGGTCCGAAGAAAACTTTTGATTTTTGCAGAAGACAGGCCCGAAAGTTTGGAAAAATCCTCTATGCCGATGGTGTTTTCAGGCAGTTTATTGGGTGTTGTTTTGGCCTTGTCGGAAGGCGTTTTCTGGGAACCCAGGATTTTTTCAAACTCTGATTCAGGAATATGCCATTGGCGGTTGCTGATTTTTGTCCCGACAAGGAAACCGGTTTTAAGAAATCGCCGTATTTTGATGGGATCAATTTTTGTTTTCTTTGCAAACAGCTCGACCGAGGTGTATCCAAGGGGAGGTAAAACCTCCGGCATGGTATCCTTGGCAAGGTCTTCTTCAATGGTCCGTATGGACGCTTCGATATTAAATTGTCCGGCCCGTGTTTCAAAGGGGACAATGATAACAGGGTTGTTTTTGAGGTCAGACGGAATTTGGGGAGTGGTATGGCTGATCATGGGAACGGCCACATCAAAGAAAAATCCCTTTTTTGACAATTCTGCCTTGGCAGCACCTGTGATCATGTTGGTCAGCTCACCGGCAAGGTCAAACAATTCTGTCTGGGAGGCCGTCGTGTGGCCGTCAAATAAAGTGACAAGAATTTTATTCAAAAATCCCTCGGAAAAATGAATGACAAAATAGCCGTTGATTCCATGTCCGTTGAGCTTGATAAAACCGTTGATATCCCCGGCGGCTTCCGGTTTGGTTCTGACACGGGGGCGCCCCGGAAGGGAGAGGACACCTGCAAAGGTTTTAAAGACATCAATGGATGCATTGATAAAGGGATTAATGTAATTAACGTTCATGTTATCCTTAACAATCATAAAAATCAGTCGGGATTATAGACCTGGTATCTCTGTTTTACAAGGTTTCCCGGGATTTTTTTAAAGAAAGTAATTTAAATCTTTTCCGGGAAGAGGTATAATGTCCCTATCTTCAAACAGATCATTTTTAAGACCGGTTTTATGTATTGTTTTTTTGACAAGAACCCTTAAGTCCGCTCGGTTTAGAAGCGGTTGTTTCAAAAGGAGGGTGTCAATCCATTAAGATCCGGTTAATGTCCAGGCCGGAAAGGGGGCGTGATGAAGTTTGAAAAAATATTAAACCCGGTTGACGGGTCAAAACACTCGTTGAATTCAACTCTGGCTGCCATTGAGCTGGCAAAACAATTTAAGTCAAAGATTGTTCTTTTACACTGCCACAGCCGTTTTCCCGTGGTATTGTCAGAACCCTATTTCCAACAGGCAATTGATGAAATCATGGAAACATCGGAAGAGCTGGTAAAACCCTTTGAAATCCTTCTGGAAAAAAGCAGGGTGGCCTATGAAGTGCGGATATTGGAAGGCCTTCCGGGAAGTACGATTTCCGATCTTGTCAGACAAGAGAAGATGGATTTGATCGTCATGGGATCACGGGGTGTCTCTAATTTCGAGGGATTGTTTCTGGGCAGCGTTGCCCACCAGGTGCTTCATAAATCGGAATGCCCTGTGTTCATCGTTAAGTGATCGGCTTTGGCCAGCAGTTGTATCCTTATCCATTCAAACGGGGTCAGGCTTTCTTTATGGCGTTTTGTCCAATCTGACAATGAAATAGTGATAAAAACCACAATGAAAAAAGCCTGACCCCTTCCTGCAAGTTCCCAGGAAAATAAAAATCGGTTCTTTTATTATTTAATCCATAAAAAGGCAGATGGATACCTACGGTCAGTGACCGGGAAATGATTTTCTTAAAAAAATGGGGTGGTTGCCAGGGGTGAAAACAGGAGAATTATTTTTTTGGATGGTGATTGACATATCGACCACTATTCGGTAGAGAGACCAACAGACTTTGTTTCAGGGTTTGCCGGAACAGGGCTATGTTGAACTGATTTTTGGAGTTCCAGGACCGAGCGACTTCTGCATACTCAAGTTGTGCACAGTGGATCACAATTGACCTTTAGAACAGCACCCGGGAGGAAAAAATGAACAGCAAATCGACGACAGGCAATCTACCCAATAAGACTCCGCTCAAACCTAAAATCAGCATGGTTTTGTGTCTGTTCATGCCGATCCTGTTCTGGATGCTGGTTGGGGCACCGTTTCTGCAACTAGCGTCGGCTGCCCCGGGCGAGGCAACGTACAATAGGCTTTCAGATGCAGCAAATGGTAAAACAGATGCTTCTGTGCTGGAAACCCTGAATTTGGAATCCAGAAATCTTGAATGGTCGACGGCACCGGAGACACAATTTGTCGGTAATTTGAGACTGATTAAGAACAGAAATACAAACGGTTCCACGGCCGGCGCCAGCGTTTACCTGGTGCGAAAGCTTACCGGTGATCTGCTGATCCTTTCTGTTCCGGAAAACATGGAAAAATTGGATTTGGCCTCCCCCTATGCCAACCTGGACAAATCCTTTGAAAGCAAGAACCTGTTTAAAGTGAGAACAATGGAAGGAACCATAGCCGGCCATAGCTATACCTTTGCACAATTGATTGAAAAACCCGAACAATTGCCCATGGACCGGTTGTTCAAAATCTGCATAATTCTCATGTTGTTCTTTGTGATGGTGGGAATGGGCATGACCCTGACCACAGAAGATTTTGCCCTGGTTTTTCTCAAACCCCGGGGGATCATCATCGGTCTGATTCTGGTTTTCGGGCTCATGCCGTTGCTGGCAATGGTGATAGGACATGCACTCGGATTTTATGAGACCTATCCTTTTATTTTTGTCGGGTTAATTTTGATTACGGCAACACCGGGTGGTGTGACTTCGAACCTTATGACCTATTACGGCAAAGGAGACTTGGCCCTCTCCATTTCGTTGACCTCCTTTTCCACGGTGCTTTCCATTGTTTTTACCCCGCTGTTACTGGCCTTATACTGCGCGAACATGCCCGAGATAACCATTCCTGTAAAAGTGGTTGTCCAGACCATTATGATCCTTGTTATTATTCCGCTGATCATCGGCATGCTATTTCGCTGGAAGTGGCCGCTTGCCGCGAAAAAAGCAACGCCTTTCTTCTCTGCCCTTGGCATTATCGCCTTGCTTGTACTGATCATTGCCGGAATTTTGAGCAACCTGAATATTTTTGTGGATACCGCGCGTTATGGGGTCGCATTTTATGGGACCATTTTTGCCGTCACCATGATCGGAATGCTCCTGGGCATTGTCTTTTCCAGGCTGTTTGGGGTCGATAACTACCAGGCCCGGGCCATTTCGATTGAAACCGGTTTGCGGAACTCTGCACTTGCCATGACCCTGGCGCTGCTGATCCAGGATTCAATGGGAGATTTTTTCAGCTCCATGTTTGTGACCGCTGGAATTTTTGGGCTGGTAATGTACGTGGCCGGGATAATTTCAATTTATCTGTATCGCTATATTCTGCCGGTTGCGGAAAAAACCGAGGTGCGCTAGGAGGCGGACGGTTAGGCCGGCGGCGGCTTTTTTAACGGGACCCGGCTGAGTGCAGATTCCAAATCCTGATGATTTGCGCCATGGGGGTCTCGTTCCGGCATTTTTTTGGGGGGGTCCAGGCCCCCCTACCTTAAATATGGATGCCATGGAAACCGGGAGTATATTGTCCTTGACAACCCTGTGAATAAATGTAAAAAATAATATGACTGAGCGCTCGTTCAAAAGCACGGGAAAACCGGAATCCAGGCAGTAAAGGAAAGAAAATTTGGCCAAAAACAACAACTCATCAATGCCTGCGGCGGATGAAGAGGTCCCCACCCAGATAAAGAACCCGGACCTGGTAAGGGAGCGGAGACGGCATATTATCGACTCGACGGTCACGCTTTTCATCGAACACGGCTATCACAAAACCACCACCCGGATGATTGCCAAGGCTGCCAATTTTTCCATCGGATCCTTATATGAATATGTCAGCTCCAAGGAAGACCTTTTGTATCTGGTCTGCAAAGCCATCCACGAAGAGGTTCAGGATGCAGTGGAAGATGCCCTTTCCAAAAGCGCAAAGGAAAAAGAAAAGCTGGCCGGAGTGATCCGGCAATATTTTTATGTGTGCGATAAGATGGCAGACCACATCCTGATGATGTACCAGGTGACCCAGTTTTTGCCCCAGAAATGGAAGGAGCAGGTGCTGGTCAATGAATTGAACATTACCGATATCTTTATTAAGACCCTGGGCAAATTGTCGGGCAAGAATAATTTCCCCAAATTGGACGGGAAAGTATTAAACCTTGTGGGGCACAATATTTCCGTTTTAGGTCAGATGTGGGCGTTTCGCCGCTGGCACCTGAAAAAAGAATTTACCATTGACGAATATATCTCCATTCAAACCGATTTCATTCTGGGTCTCATCTTATAGTAGAAAAATAAAAATTTGTGTTTATTTTTCTGGATTTCTGTGCCACTACAATAGAGTATAAACTCTGTTTAGTTTGGTCAAACTCTCGGTTTTTTGAAAAGGAGAAGTCATGAGCACAGAACCTGAAGTATATAAGCCTGTCAATTCTGTAAAAATCGTAACCGCCACCTCCCTGTTTGACGGACATGATGCGTCCATCAATATCATGCGCCGGATTTTACAGGACTCAGGGGTCGAGGTGATCCATATCGGCCAT
>Ga0180007_10001975_pt1 | contig 25624 bp, 29 predicted proteins | sample MM_PC_MetaG_FD_121122 | JGI IMG/M metagenome (GOLD analysis project Ga0180007, IMG submission 121122) | Groundwater microbial communities from the Aspo Hard Rock Laboratory (HRL) deep subsurface site, Sweden - MM_PC_MetaG | ecosystem: Environmental > Aquatic > Deep subsurface > Groundwater... | reverse complement strand
TTGAAACTAAAGATATGCTTCCCGGAGTGTGTCCCGGAGTCTCAATCACCTCTAACTGGCATTTGCCGAATTCTAGAATTTGTCCTTTGCTAATAAACGAAACCTCAGATGGAACAGGAGCAACTTCATGTTTCTTTAGCCAATAGATAGCACTTTTTTGTGCATCTTTAACTAGAAAATTATCATTTTTGTGTAAGAATATGGGTAAATCAAAATTAAGCCTTAGTTCTAATGAGCCAAGAACATGATCAAAATGACCGTGGGTAAAAACCATACACAAAGGTTTGAGTTTAAGCTCGAGAATTTTTTCGCTAATAAAACTCCCATCATCTCCTGGGTCAATAATGATTGTTTCTTGCGTATCAGGACATGAGACCAAGTAACAGTTGGAATCGAGTTCACCAAGAGTTAGGGTTAAAATCTCAGGTTCTAAGTAATGTGCCAGCTTTTTGTTTTTTTGCAAAATAAATTTATTTATATCGTCCAAAGGATAGAGAGAATATTAGAAATAAATTCAATGATAGGAGAGATGAAATGAGAGATTGGTGATCCATTTCCATTCCAAGGTAAAATTAGGCCTATTAAAACTAGGGTTCCATATTTATTCATAAAAAGTTCGTATTCCAAGGCAATGTGTTTTGGAAGTAAGGCTTGAGCAATTTTTGATCCATCAAGTGGTGCGACCGGAATAAGATTGAAAATTGCTAACATTACATTAATAAAAATAATTGTAATCAGGACTGATAGAAGTATTCCAGAAATGTTTAAAACACCGATTAATAATGACAGAATTGTAGCTAAGATAATATTTGAAGCTGGTCCCGCAAGAGAGATCAAGGCAGTATCTCTTTTTGGATCTTTTAGATTGTAGGGATCAAATTGAACAGGTTTTCCCCAGCCAAATCCAATAAGAAGAATTGCGAGTGTGCCCATAGGATCCAGATGTGCCCTTGGGTCGAGAGTAACTCTGCCTTGATATTTTGGAGTGGGATCACCTAGTTTGTCAGCAATAAATGCATGGAAAAATTCGTGGATAGTAACAGACACGATTAATCCAATGGCAATCATCACAAATGAGATAGGGTTATTGAACAATACAGATAGCAGTCCGATTCTAGGCATGGTCTAAATTATAGACTATTGTATTTGCCAATCAAGGGGGTAGGTAGTATAATTGCAATCTGATTGAAATTATATTGGAACAATAATTATGTCAAGTTTTGCATTTAAACATCGAAGTACAGCTCATATTGGCAATAAAGTTTCTCACGCTAAAAACAGAAGTAAAAGACCATTCAAATTTAATTTGCGCACAGTAACTGTCCTTATTGAAGGTCAAAAACAGAGAATGAGAGTTCCTGCAAAGGTTCTTAAAATGCTAAAAAAATCTGGCATAACCACACACTGGCAAAAGCCAGAATAAATTATTCAATAATTGAATTTTTAACATCGTTCCACAGTCTTGGTTCATTTCCTTCAATGTGGACAGTTTTTAGAATTAATTTTTCAGCGCCTAGATTCTTTTCAGTTTCAACTTTTAAATCTAGTAGCTTCATTCTTTTTTCACCTTTTTGAGTTGGAACTATGGTCCATAAACTTGGCCACGGGAAAAATGCTTTGCTGGCTCTTTCTAATGTTAAGGCGAGTGAACGATTATGTTCTAAGGCTACTAATAACAGTTTGGAAAGCTGTGGATTTCCATTGTCTAACTCTTCACCATTCATATTCATTGCTATCTTCACGACTTTCCAAGTAACAAATGTTTGTTCTTTTTTTAGTTTATTAGCAATCATAGTTGTAGATTTTTCTGGTTGTTGTTTTTCCTTTGTTTCAGTAAACATTGCAATTTTTTTCCCCAGTCCATTACACATGAGTTTAAATGCATGAGAGTAATAATTTTCATGATTCCAGTTTTTATTAATTTCAAAGAAATCTTGATGAATTATTGGACCTTGGTCAAATTTATTGTTGATTTTCATTAATGTGACAGCGGATTTCTTATCATTAAATAAAATAGAGAATTGTCCAGGAGAGTTCCCTCGCCACTTTGGCAGTTCTGAAGGATGTATGTTCAAAGGAGCAATTTTCGGAAGTCCGAGTAGCCAATCTGGTATTTTATAGCCAAAATCGACGACAAGCAGAAAGTCGGGGGTAATAGAAATTTGTTTAGCAACACTTTCATCAATTTTCTTTTCAATATAAATAACTGGTACTTTATTTTCTTTCGCAAAAATATCAAGTGGATTGGGAATTATGATTTTTTTTCTACCAACTGGTTTAGGTTCTGGGGTTAATATCCAGACGATTTCAAAGTTTCCATCATTTTTAAGTGTCTCAGCACATAAGGCAGTTCTTTTGGTTGATCCCGATATAGCGATTGTGTATTTATTCATTTATTAAGTTTAAAAAAGTTCCAAAAGTGCGCGATCTACTTTTTCGTACTTATCTCCTTTACTTTTTTTATAAACAGGCAGGTTGTACTCTAAAGAATAATCAGTAAATAAAATACCATTAAGATGATCGAGTTCATGTTGAAACACTCTAGCTCTAAAATCTTCTAATCTTACTTTTTTTTCAGAAAGTTTATCGCCATCAATAAATTGGTATTCTATTTCAACCCAGGAAAATCTAGGGACTGGTCCATATAGATCGGGAATAGAGAGGCAAGCTTCAAGAATAGGATCATCTTTGTCTGGTCCAAAAATAATTTCTTTACTTTGTTTAATAACTCTTGGATTAATAAAGGTCTCAACTCCTTCAATGTTTATGGAGAAAATTCTCCATAATTTATCAACTTGGGGGGCAGCAAGACCAACACCACGAGGACTTCTTTTTTTTGTAAGAGTTTCTTCAAATTCAGTTACAAAGTTTTTCAGTTTTTTATCAAAATGCGTCACAATTTTAGCTGTTTCCCGTAGCGATGAGTGAGGTATTGTAATAATTTTTTTCATTGAAGAGTATTATAACATCTAGAGCATTTCTAACTCTGATAATTTGTTTTTTGCTTCCTCATTTCCTGGAGAAATATAGTTAATAATGTATTGTAGTTGTTCTATAGCCTTTTCAATTTCATCCTTACTTTCATAGAGTTGCGAAGCTTTCCATCTTGCCTTTTCATAGTTTGGTTTGAGGGCTAGTGTTTTTTCAACCAATTGTTGCCCGATTTCAGTATTTCCATTGCTTAATTCGATAATTGCCTGAGTGTAGACAAGTTTTGGGTCTGTAGGTGAAAGCTCAAGAGCTTTGTCAATAGTTTTTTTAGCCTCAACCATAAATCTTTCATCTAGTTGTGACAATGTAATAAAAACCCTTGATCTGGTTTTATAGAAATTTAAATGTCTATTATTATTTTCTATTGCAAGATCGCTTGCTTTAATTGATTCATTAACAAGCTGAGCAGCAGCCGTGGCTTGTCCAGTCCTAGCCAATTCAACCGCTAGTTTTGCATAGTCATTTGATAGATTGTCATAATAAAGAGCTTCCTTGGGGGATTTCTGTGTAGCCTCAACTTGTTTTTGAATTCCTACGAGATAATTACCAGATGAGAAATATGTTTTTCCTTGGGAAAATAATCTATCTGCATTCCAGTAATTATAGATTCTCATTAATATTACAATTGAAATAATGCTTAATAATGTAATTGCAAAATATTGATCGGGAGAACTAATTTTAACCCTGTTTTTTTCTGAGGATTTTTGCTTTGTTTGAGTTTCTTTTTGATTAATAATAATAAATACTCCAAATAAAATGTACATTAGGGTATTTACCATAACGGTTGAAAATCCAAAGAAGTTTGAGATAAAAAGTCCAACGATTCCTGCCAAAATAGCAACTGAGACAATTCCGGTTTCTTTATTTTTATACACAGCCTTGATAACTTCTATTCCAAAAGCTACAAAAATTGATAGATATGTTGCTACGCCAAAAATTCCAGTTGTAGCGAGAAAGTTTATAAGTTCGTTATGAGCTTTATTGTATAAAAAATCCCATTCAGAGACGTCATTGTGTTCTCGGAGTCTATCAAGATAGTAACTATAGGCAAAAGTTTCAACTCCGGAACCTATGATCGGATATCTTTGCCAAATTTGCAGACCGCCTTTCCAAACAATCTTTCTGATTTCTCCAGAGTCAGTTCCTCCCAAGTCTAGTCGATTGACGATGGGTTGGTCTAATTCTTCAAGATTAGTTGATGAAATTGAGGTGTCATTGAAAATTTCAGCCTGTTTGTTTTTTTCGCTCAGTTCTGAGAATGAAGGAGTGTACATCGTTCCAAATATTCCAGCTATGATTATGATTAAACTTAGCAAAGCTATGGTGAATTTAAAATCAATTATTTTTTTACTTTTCAAAAAAGATACCAATACACCGATTAAAAAGACGAATATTCCACCTGCAAAACCAATTAATCCTGACCTAGATTTAGTAAAAATTAATACAGCGAAAAGAAGAGTGGAGGAAATACCGAAAAAGAATTTTTGAAAGAATTGATATTTAGAGGCGGTTTCGTTTATTTTATTACCAGTATCATTTCTTTTCTGAATAGCGAGGGATATGCCAAGAGGTAAAATTGTAATTGCGTATGCAGCCAACCAATTTGGTTGGCCAAAAGTTGCAAAAACTCTTGACTGTACATCTTGTTTCCAACAGCTAACGCTAAAATCTTTTAGTCCTGGCGCAAACAAGCAGCTAACAGAATGTCCAAAATGCTCGAGTATTCCATACAAAGAAACAAGTATTGCAGAAGTGAAGGTGCTTACTAAAATTCCGAACAAGTCTCTTTTTTTGATATTACTTACAAATGCATAATAAAGTAGAGCATAGCTCATTATTGAAACTAGTCCGCCATTAAATCTGGAATAATAACCAAGCCAAGATGTTCTGGGATGAATCGAAAAAATAGTAGAAACTAATTGCGAAATTACGAACAAAAAAATTGGAATATCTAGTGGTGTTTTTTTGAAGATTAATCTTTTTTCTTGAATCATGCGAATACACCAGAAAAAAGTAATTATAGTTGTGAGCGCATAAACCAAGATCATTTTATTGAACTCAAAAAGCTCTTCGTTTACAAATCTAAAGTAGAGTGGAACCGAAAAAAGTAGAAAATTAAAAAAGAAGATGACTATTTTTCTGGGGTTTTTCATAACTACTATAGTATCAGATATAGTATCAGAAATTTACCTATTTCAAATTCCCACAAAAAACTGTTATAGTTAGATTATATGAATGACAATTCTTATGTTGATGACTATCAGCCACCACCAGAGATAACTGAACCAGCCAAGAGTGATACAATTAAATCAAGCGATTTAACCAGTTCCAATAGCGAAACCCTAGAAGACCAAAATATCTTCTTTATGCTTGGTGTCGAAGATGGAAGTGATGAAGTTAAAGATAGTTTCTTAAATGAACTTCAGAAGGTTATTTGGGATGATTTTATTGAAAATGATGTTAATTTATTGATTACTTCTGATGAAAAAATTAAATTTGATGAATTAATGGCAAGAAAAGAGACAAGCGAAGAAGTTCAGGACGCTTTGGTAGCATATCTTGAAGGATTAATTCCAGATTTAGAAGACATCATGTTGGAAAAAGCTTTAGATTTAAAGTCAGATTTATTTGTTGAGAGAATGAATGGTTTGAGAGAATATTGTGTCAATAATGTTGTAAGTCTTGAGAAAATAAACACTGCTGAAAAATTAATGAGTGAAGAAAAGTGGTACTCATCTGCAGAAGTGTTAAATGAGATTGATATTAAGTGACAGTAAATTGCTTGTTAATTTTCATAGCTTCTCATTTATACTAACCCCATGAACTTTAAGAGTTTTAATGACAAAGAACTATATATAGATATTGGTTCAGCAAACACAATAATTTATTCAGATAATCAAGAAATTTTTAATGAACCTACTTGCATTGTTTATCATAAAGATAGCGATTCAGTGGTTGCAGTAGGAGAGAAAGCATTAATGCTTTTAGGTAAAACTCCCAGCTCAATTGAAATTGGTTTTCCTGTTCAACATGGATCTATCTCAAATACAAAATACTTTGAACTATTTTTATTGGCAGTTTTAAACAAAGTAACGCCTAAGAATAGATTTAGAAGGATGATCTTTGGTTTGGATGGAAAATTTTCAATTATGAGTTCTCTTTCTCCAGCAAAAAAAAGGTTATTGCAGACTTTATTAAGAAAAATTGGTTTTTCAAAAATTAAATTAGTTGACAGTTCTTATGCAGCTGCGTTGTCTATTTGCAACGGTGACAAAGCACAATTAAATAATTTCTGTGTGATTGACATTGGTGCTCAAAAAACCGAAATTGCTGTTTTTTCAATGGACGAGCTTGTTAGATCAAAAAGTTTTAAATGGGGAGGAATAAAACTAACAGAAGCACTTCAAAAAATTGTTAGGTCTCAATATCAGTGTGTCGTGGGTTGGCATTTAGCAGAGGAAGCAAAGAAGCAAGTTGGTACATTAGGTGCCGATAAAAATAAGTTTGCATTGCACGGCAAAGATTTAGTAAGCCAAGCAAGTAAAACAATTGTTTTTAGTTCTGACGATGTAAGAGTTGAGTTTAATAGGTTATTTGAAGAACTTCTTGATGATATCCAAAGTTTTATCTCAACGCTTCCATCTGAAATTGCTGTTTCAATTTTAGATAGAGGTATGTTCATGACTGGTGGTGGCAGCATGCTCAGTGGAATAGATAGCGCTATTCGTAAACGACTCAAGTGCGATGTTTTTATCTCCAGTAATCCAAAAAGAGATGTAATTAATGGTCTGAGATTATGAAGCTAAAGGAATTGGTCTTACTATTATTGTTGATTTTATTGTTTTCACTTTTTGAATTTGTGGGGTGGTTTTCAAAAATAGAAACTTTGGCAAATAAATGGCTTACGCCAATTTATGGCATTCACATTTCATTGGTTCAAAAGATTAAAATTCCTTATGATTTTGTTGTTTTTTCTTTCCATAAGTTTAAATATATGAGTCAGTTAGAATCTAGATACGTCAAGTCATTGTCAGAGCTAAGTGAACTAGATAAACTGCGCGAAGAAAATATTGAATTAAGGAAATTAATTGAAAATAGAGATTTAAAAATTCAAAAAACAATCGTTAGCGCTCCAATTATTTCATTAGCATACCCTGCAGTTGGAGTAGGAAGTAATGATGGTGTTGAAGTAAATGACATGGTTCTTTCAAATGGAATGTTGGTAGGAACTATTGATAAAGTTGAGAATTATCAATCAAAAGTATCATTACTTTCTAGGCACAGAAATAATAAAATATTGGCAAAAACAGAATCTGGTGTAGAAGGGGTTATTGATGGAGATGGGAAAAATGTTTTATTAACCCAAGTTCCTAGAAACATAAACTTAATAAATGGTGAAAGAGTTATAGCTGTAGGACAAGAAGGGATTGAAAGAAATATATTTATTGGTACATTAAGAATTGTTGATAATAACCCGTCATCTCCAACTCAAACAGCAATTGTTATTCAAGAGATCACTTTTTATGATGCAATATTATTGGAGGTTAAGTAATGTTATTAATTAGAAATTTATTAGTGACAATAATCAAACTATTTTTATTATTAATGGTTATTTCTTTTGAAAAAGTTGTTGGTTTACCAATGATTTTTGTTACTTTGGTGCTAATATTTTTTGTAAATGATAGAAATTTTTACAAATATATTTACCTTGTTTTTGGTGCTGCATTTTTAGCAATAGCATACGGTCTTTCGATGTCATTTTCATTAATTTTGTTAGTGTTTTTGGTTTTAGCGGTGAGTTATGGAGGAAACATTATTGCTAGCGATATTAATAGGGTTTTACTATTGATTTATAGTTTGATTATCTTAATCGCTATTGTTTCTCAAATCGTTTGGCAGACAAAAGTAGTTGGATATTTTATTATTAGTTCATTGGTAATGATAATTATTTTAATGAAAACTTTGTTTTTTAAACATGGTTTAACTGGTAAAATTACAGGCAAGAAGAGTAATTTTTTCAGATAATAATTGTTGGGCAATTGTTGTAAGTAGTAGTAAACTATGAAGATTAAATTAATTTTTGGATTGATAGTGTTTGTATTCGCAACGCTTTTATTTAGGTTGATTGATATTCAACTTATAAATGGGAGTGTTTATGAAAAGTTAGCTAATAACAACAAAACTTATCGAGTTATCTTTCCAGAAGAACGAGGAGTTTTCTTAGACAGATATAATCAGTCGATGGTTTATAACAAACCTGTTTATTACAAGCTTGATTCTAGTGAATCGCTATATAGTGATAGAACAAGAATTACTCATGACGAAGCACTTCAAGTAATGTCTCAAGATTCAGATTTGATTAGAATTGAGTTGGAAAGAATGTATCTTTATCCAAAATCTATGGCTCACGTTTTGGGTTACGTTGGTAGTGTAAGCTTAGAAGAGTTAGCAAGTGACTCTAGTTTATATATAAGTGATAGAGTTGGAAAATTTGGGTTGGAAAAAGAACTTCAGAGTTTTTTGAGAGGAAGTAAGAGTTCACAATTATTTGAAGTCAATGCTCTTGGAGAAAAACAACGATTGATTTCTGAGGATGATGGTGTTCCTGGAAGAAATGTTCCCACTACTTTGGATCCATATTTATCTGAGGTTGCGTTGAGGGCTATGGGAGATAATAAAGGTGCAGTAGTAATACTTGATTCTTCAAATTCTGAAGTGTTGAGTTTGGTAAGCACTCCTTCTTTTGATAGCTCGGTTCTAAGCGAGTCATTTGCTGATGAAGAGTCTGAGAGAATTCGTGTACGTACTATTCAGGATTTTCTTTCAAATCCTCAGAAACTTTTTTTTAATCGGGTAGTGAGTGGAGCATATCCACCTGGATCAATTTTTAAAATTATAACTTCTCTTGCTGGTTTGGAGGGAAACAAAATAAACAAGGAAACCACTGTTATTGATGAGGGTACATTAAAAGTTGGTGAGTATTCTTATGCAAACTGGTATTTCACTCAATATGGGTTAAAAGAGGGTGAGATAAGCTTACTCAGAGCTATTACAAGAAGTAATGATATCTACTTTTATAAAGTTGCTGAGTGGGTAGGACCTGAGAAATTAAAAGAGATGGCTACTCTTTTTGCTCTGGGAGAAAAAAGTGGGATTCAACTTCAAGCTGAAATAGAAGGAGTTGTTCCTGACCCAGAATGGAAACAAAGAGTTATCGGTGAAAGATGGTTTTTAGGTAATACATATCATATGGGAATAGGTCAGGGAGACATCCTTGTTACTCCAATTCAAATAGCTCAACTGGTTCAGGCTGTAGCTAATAATGGCAATCTTTGCAAAGCAACGCTAATAAAAGACTCTTTTGACTTGGGAAATGTTGGATTAAGTAGTGTTGGTGGTATTTTTGGCAAAAGTAGATGCAAAGAAGTTGGCGTACTCGAGGAAAATATTAATCTTGTTTTGGAGGGTATGCTCGGTGCTTGCAGTTCAGGTGGTACAGGTTTTTCTTTTTTTGAAAATAACACAGCAGTTTTTAAAAAGAGTCTGTCGGTTAAGGATCAGCTCGATAACGGTGCTGTTGCTTGTAAGACGGGTACTTCTGAGTTTGGGGGAGTTGATGACAGTGGTTACAGAAAAACTCATGGTTGGTTTGCTGCAGTAATGGGGACAAAAGCCTTAGTTAGCAATGCTCTTAAGGAAAGAAGAGAAGTTTGGCAAGAATTAGAAGAAGTGTTATCAGATACATCAACAAATAAATCTGAATCACTAATAGACAGAGACCTTTGGCTAGATGGTGTGGAGAAATATGGTTTTCCAGATGAAATAGTAGTTATTGTATTAGTTGAAAGTGACGAACTGAGTCCTTATAAAGAAGGGTCTAGAGATGCGGGGCCAGTCGCAAAGGAAATTTTTGATTGGATTAAGGGTGAGGTCGACAAACCATTTAAGCATCTTACACCTAACTAAAGAATAGCCTGTTAAGCTCTGTTTTACCATGAACGTAGAACAAGAGATTTTAAAGTCCAAAAAACACTTCACTCTTAGAGATAAAAAGTTTATTTTATCATTGCTTTCTGTAGATGGAGTGGGTCGAAAAACTGCTAAAAAAATTATTTATTTACTAATAAAACACGAACTTGATTTTGAGCAGTTTTGGGTAAACAAATTTGATATTTGGCAAAAATGCCGTTTGTCACAAAAATCTATTATTAGTATTAAAAAGGTTAAAAACGAACATAATAATTACTCATTATATAATGAAATTATAAATAAAGGTATTCGGGTATTGGTGTTTTGGGAAAAAGAGTATCCATTACTATTAAAACAATGTGATGATTTTCCTGTAATTTTATTTGCAAAAGGAGATATTGATTGTCTGCAAAATGATGCAGTCGGGATTGTTGGCACCAGGCGTATTACCAACTATGGTAGGATGGCAACAAAAAAAATAGTCGAAAGCTTGGTGCTAGAGGGTTTTTCGATAGTTTCAGGATTTATGTATGGAGTGGATATTTGTGCACACCTTGAGACTATTGCTAATAGTGGAAATACAATTGCAGTTTTAGGATTTGGTTTTGACTATATGTATCCCAGAGGTCACGAGAAGTATTTTGACAAAATTATTGACAGTGGTGGCTGTTTTATCACAGAGTATTTGCCTGATGTATGCCCGGTGGCAGGCAATTTCCCTTCAAGAAATAGAATAGTTGCGGGGATGAGCAAGGGAGTTGTCGTGATCGAGGCAGCCAAGAAAAGTGGTAGTCACATCACTGCTGAGTGCGCAATTAATGAAGGGCGAGAAGTTTTCGCAGTTCCGGGGCCGATTAACAATCCATTTTCGGAAGGTACGAAGTGGCTTATTAATCAGGGAGCTACAATGATAACTTCTGGTAATGACGTGATTGAGCAACTAAGAGGGAGTTACAAAATGTCAGGCACTGTTCGAGCTAGTGACTCATCAATTAGCTTATCAAGTAATTTATCGGTCACACAGTTAAATTTCCCAAAACTTCCAGATAATTTAGGGAAAATTCAAAAATTAATAATTAAAGAGTTGCGCGGTGGCTCTCAAACAATAGATTTTTTGGTAGAGACAATAGAGGTAGAAGTGGCAGAAATCACAAAAGAAATTACTTTGCTAGAAATTAGTGATATTGTTAGCATGGAGGGAAATAAATTATGTCTAAAATATGTGTGACTGAAATATAAAACTGTAAGTTTAGCGTAACTTGCTTTATAATAACCCGAATAACCCGAGTGGAAATCGTGGATAGAAAGAAAAATATGAATTTAGTCATCGTCGAATCACCTACAAAAGCCAGAAAATTAACCAAATTTCTTGGTAAAGATTTTATAGTTGAGGCTTCTGTTGGTCATATTCGAGACTTACCTAAATCGGAACTTGCGGTGGATACAGAAAACAATTTTGAGCCAACATATGCAATTTCAGAGGGTAAAAATAAAGTTGTCGCCAAATTAAGAGCTGCAGCAATTAAAGCCGACAAAATTTATTTAGCAACTGACCCTGACCGTGAAGGAGAAGCAATTGCTTGGCATGTTAAATATGTGTTGGAGAATACCACGGGCAAGAACAAGACAAAAGCACAGTTTTTGCGCGCAACCTTTCATGAAATTACAAAAAGTGCAGTTTTAAAAGCAATCGAAAATCCAACTGAATTAAGTATGGATATGGTTGACGCACAACAAGCCCGCAGAGTTGTTGATCGTTTGGTAGGCTATAAATTATCACCAGTTTTATGGAAAAAAGTGAGAAGAGGACTTTCTGCTGGTAGAGTTCAGTCTGTTGCTTTGCGTTTGATTGTCGATAAAGAACGAGAAATTGAAGCATTTAATCCGGATGAGTATTGGGAGTTAGATGTAGCGCTAAGTGCAAAAGAAATTTCACAAGTTAAGGTCTTTGTTAAAGATGATTCAATACCGCCAAAAAATAAAGTAGCCGAAGACCTTGATGAAAACATTTTTGTTTCGAGAGTCATTTCAGTCGAGGGCAAAAAATTTGAACCAAAAAAAGAGGGAGTTGTTGAGCCGGTTTTGGCTGTGCTTGATGACGCCGAATATTCGGTTGAAGCAATTGAAAAGAAAGAGAGAAGTCGTGTTAGTTTGCCACCTTTCACAACTTCTACAATGCAACAAAAATCTTCTACAAGCTTTGGATATAGTGGTAAACAGACTATGAGACTAGCTCAACAACTTTATGAAGAAGGTTTAATTACCTATCATCGTACTGATTCTGTAGTTTTATCTCAGACAGCAGTCAATATGGCTAGAGATTTTATTGCAAAAGAGTATGGTGATAAATATTTACCAAAGACTCAAAATATTTTTGCTAAAAAAAGTAAAAATGCTCAAGAAGCTCACGAAGCTATCCGTGTGACAGATATCACTATTCAAGGAAATGATATTTTGCAAAAAAGTGCAAGATTTACTCCTCAACATATTAAATTGTATGATCTTATCTGGAGAAGGTTTGTCTCAAGTCAAATGGAAAAAGCAGCTTATAGTCAAACTTCCATTGTAATCGAGTTTAAAAATGAAAAGAGTAGCGGTCCAAAATCAGGGATGCTTAGAACTTCGGGTTCTATCTTGAAGTTTGACGGTTGGATGAGGTTATTTCCAAATAGAGAGGATACTTTGTTGCCAGATCTTAATCAAGGTCAAAAACTTAATTTTGTTGACAAAACAGCTGCGCAAAAATTTACGCAACCACCTGCTAGATTTAACGACGCATCTTTAATTAAAGAGTTAGAGAGACGAGGTATTGGTAGACCAAGTACATACGCATCAATTATTTCAGTGATTATTGACCGTGGTTACATAGAACGTATGCAGAAGAAATTTTTTGCAAGTTCTGTTGGAATGACTGTCAGCGATTTTTTATTAAAACATTTTCCAATTGTTATGGATTACGATTTTACAGCAGAGATGGAAGAAAATTTAGACAGGATTTCGAGGGGTGAAAAAGAATGGCGAAAGACTGTTGCCGATTTCTATAATCCTTTAGAAAAGATAATTGAAACTGTAACAGAGAAAGCAGAGAGAACTCAAATCCCAGTAGAAAAAACTGGAGAGAAGTGTCCAGAATGCAATGCAGTCAATGGCGGGGAGATAGTTATTAGATCTGGTAGATTTGGAAAGTTCAAAAGTTGCAATCGTTTTCCGGAATGCAAATTTACTCAGAACATTGTTGAAGTTGTCGAAGAGGTTGTTTGTCCATTATGCCAAAAAGGAGAAGTCACTATCAAAAATACTAGATGGGGAAAACCATTTTTTGGTTGTGGCACCTATCCAAAATGCAACTGGGCATCTTGGAAGAAACCAGAAAAAGGTGAGATTATGACTAAGGAAGAATGGGTTGTTCTGCAAGTTGCAAGAGAAGAGCGTAAGCAAAAGTGGACTGAGAGAAACAAAAAAAGCTCTGATGCCGTGAACGCTAAAAAAGTTGGAGCCAAAACTGCTAAAGTGGCAAAAACTAAAAAGACTTCCAAAGCCGGTGACAAACCTAAGAAAACTAGCGCTAGAACTACTAAAATATGACAAAAACACCTGATTCTCAATACAAAAGGCTACTCAGAGAAATTTTAGAAAACGGTACAATAACGGAGTCTCAACAAGGGGTTGATGCTCTTACATTAATGGCTCCTCAGTCACTTCGGTTTCGATTTTCAAATGGCTTCCCGATTATTACAGAAAGAAAAATTAGCAAAAAAATTTGGGGACAAGCAATCGGAGAAATTATTGGTTTTATAAATGGAGCCAGAACTCAGGAAGAGTTGTCTAGCTACGGTTGTCGTTGGTGGAAATATTGGGTAACTGAAGAAAAGTGTAAAAAACGTGGTTTAGAGCCTGGAGATATGGGTCTGGGAAGCTATGGGGTAGCTTTCCATGATTTTCCAACTTCAGAAGGTCCAGCCTACAATCAATTTAAAAATATTATTGAACAAATAATAGAACAACCGTATTTGAGAACTCATTTTATAACTCCTTGGATTCCTCAATATACAATTAGAGGGAAGAGGAAACAACAAAAGGTTGTGGTTTGTCCATGTCATGGGTGGATTCATATCAGAATTATTGATAATAAGTTAACTCTTCACATGTTCCAAAGAAGTAGTGATACACCAATTGGTTTACCCGCAAATTTGGCTCAATACGCAGCTTTAACAATGATGATTGCTCATGTTACTGGCTATGAAGCATATGAATATATCCATAGTTTTTCTGACGCACATATGTTTGTTGATCAAATTGAACATGTCAAAACTATGCTTGAGCGTGAAGATAAAACTCTTCCAACAATGAAGCTTAATGTTGGAACTGGTAAAAAGAAAAAAAGCCTATTTGATTTTAGAGTTGATGACTTCGAACTTCAAGATTATTATCCACATCCAGGAATATGGGATATTCCAGTAGCAATTTAGTTTCTTAAAATATAAAAGATTATTATGAAAAAGCAATTTGTTGATTTAGATAACGCAAGGGAAGAAGATCAAAAAGAATTAATGCGTGAAATTGTCGAAGCGGGTCATTGTCCATTTTGTTTAGAAAATTTTAAGCTTTATAATAGCCAGCCAACTATTAAAGAAGGAAAATATTGGTTCTTAATAGAAAATAAATGGCCATATAAATATACAAAAATTCATTTGTTAGCAATTTATAAACTACACGCAACTAATTTAGCTGAGCTTGATTCTGCGTCAGGAAAAGAACTTCTTGATCTTATGAAGTGGGCTGAGAAAGAATATAAGGTACTGGGTGGCGGTTGGGTAATGAGGTTTGGAGATACTAATTATTCTGCTGGAACTGTGAATCACATTCATGTCCAGTTTATTCAGCCAGACTTGGATTCTGCTGATTACAAACCAGTAAGAATTAAGTTGGGTAAGGGTTAATTCTTAATCCTAATTACTTCAACCCCAAATTTTTTCAAAATTTTATCACCGTCAACCATGGAGTATCCATCGGTAAAGTAGAGCTTTGATATCCCACTACAAGCAATTAATTTAGCACATGCTGAGCATGGAAATGTTGTTATATATATTTCGGTGTCCAGAAGAGAAATTCCATCTTTAGCAGCTTGAGAAATTAGGGCAGCTTCTGCATGAATAGCAGTTGAAACATCGATATTTTTTCCCTTGTGAAAACTGTTTCTAGGGTCGCTGTCAATGTAGGGCGTGTATGGAGTTGGCAATTGTGTGTTATGCGCAATCGCAATAATTTCTCCTTCTTTATTTGTTTCTCCGGATGAGCTGCCAGGAACATTTTTTATGACTACTGCGCCAACTTGGCGCCACCAATCAGAGCTAAGGTCTTTTTGATTGTTTGCCACTTTCATCATTTTTTTGGAGAATTCACTTTCTGTAATTTCAACCGAGGATTCAACTTGTTGTTTTTGTGCACTATTATTTCTATTCCATCTTAAAAAAGTTGACTCAAATTCTATAGTACTATTTTTTAGGTATTTTTTTTGGAGCCAGATAAAAATATCTTCATTTGGAAAAATGTATTTTTGTTTTTCTTGAGTTTGTTGAGAGCTTATCTCTAATAATTTTTCAACCGAAAGAAGACTGATCTTTCGTTTTGGGAAAAGTGCTTCTAGAGCAAGTTTTGCTTGATTTGGTGTCAGTGAACGAATTTCTTTTCTTAAGTAGTCGAACTCTTCATCTATCAAGGAAATTAATGATTCGTCTAAAATAAGAACTTCAGATTCTGGATATTTTTCCAGCACATTTATATATCCGGAGTGGATTACTGGAAGATAGAGAAGTAATTTTGAAATGGTTATATTTTGATTTTGGTTTTGATTCATTTCGCTTACCTCTTAATCTTTTAATTCTTCAAGCATTTTTTCCATTGTAGCAATCAAGCGATTTGAAATTGTTTTAGTTATTTTTTTTTCTGCGCCGATCTGGACTAATCTGATTTTTGCGCTAGTTGAAGTAGTAGCGCGTCTACCCAGAATTTTTATTTCTCCACAAAGTTTCTCAAGTTGCTCAAGGCTTTCTTTAGAATATGTTTCGTTAATAGCTACTAAAACGTCTGGTTTGATTAATTTTATAAGCTCCCATTTTGGTTGGCCAAGATTTTTCAAAACAACGTGATCGACATCTTCTATGTATGTGAGCATTTCGACCCGTTCTTCCTCTGGGACAACTGGACGGTCAGGACCTTTTCGAGTTCTTATTTTTTCATCGCCATCAACTCCTACGAAAAGAACATCTCCAAATTTTCTAGCGTCACACAGGTAGCGACAATGACCGATATGTAACATATCAAATGAGCCAGATGTAAGTACGATTTTCTTGCCTTCTTTTCTATACTCACTTATCAAAGAAGAGACTTTTTTATTATCAGTGATTATTTTGTGACCATTTTTCATAACTTCTAGCATCCTACTATATGTCTATCTGTTGTGCTACCATAATCCCAAGATATGAAAGTTTCAATAATAGCTTCAATCACAGTAGATGGTTTTATCGCTCAAAATGTCGAGCAATCTTCGCTAAGGTGGACAAGTAAGGAAGACACGAAGTTCTTTGTTGAATTTACAAAAAAAGTTGGTGTACTTATCATGGGTTCAAAAACTTTTGAGACTATAAATAGACCGCTTCCAGATAGAAAAATAATTGTATTAACTCGATCTAAAAAGTATGATCAATTCAGTTTAGATCAAGTCGTTGCAGAAGGTAGGGAGATTAGAGAAGTCTTAGAAGAGCTGAAAACCTCAGGTCAAAAAGAAGTTGCTATTACTGGTGGCACAAGCATCTATACTCAATTTATGAAAGCGAAGTTAGTCGACGAGTTATATTTAACAGTCGAGCCGATTGTTTTTGGATCAGGTTTAAAATTGTTTAATGAATCTTTAGATCAAAAATTAGAATTAATAGAAATAATTGATTTATCAAGACAAACAAAAGTATTGCACTATAAAATTATCCAATAATTCCCTATGGAGAAACCCATAAAAATGACGAATGATAAAACTCCCGCTGCCATTGTTAAAAAAATAACTTTACGAATGAAGCTGTTTGATAAGACTTTGCCTAAACCAGAGTACAAATCTAATGGGGCCGCTGCTGTTGATTTGTATGCGCGGGTTGAAACTAAGATTCCAGCCAAGGGGATTGGTTACATTCCGCTTAATATTGCTTTGCAACTTCCGGAAAACTACTGGGCGTTAATCTCCGCTAGAAGTTCACTTCATAAACGTGGTTTGATGATAGCGAATGGAGTTGGCGTTGGAGATTATGACTATTGTGGTCCGAATGATGAGTATTTGGCTGCAGTTTACAATTTTACAAATTCAGATGTGGTTATCAAGAAAGCTGAGCGAGTTGCTCAGTTAATCGTTATGTTTCGTGAACCAGTTGAAATTGAACTTGCAGATGATTTTGATGCACCTAATCGTGGTGGTTTTGGTACAACAGGAAAAACTTAATTGCTTGAATTTGTTTGATACATGTGCTGTTCTATCTACAAGACGCATATCTAGTTAGTTTACTCAAAACACTAGTATTGATTAATATGTCAGTCTCAAATACATTATGTAGTTTTTTACCCATTGCATACACACAAGATATTGTGGTTTAGTTGCTTCAATTGGAATTATTTAAAACTGAAAAAGTTTTGGAAATGGCACTTTATTGTCAGATAACTGGATACCCTATGTTATTATTGAATTGTTTAGATTGGCCCAAATAAAAATTACAAAACAGCAAGCTAAAGACTTGCAAGAAATATTAAAAGGAAATCATGAAATTTAGTAAAGGTTATTTAATTACGCTTGAAGGTGGAGAAGGCGGAGGAAAAACTACTCAGGCTGTTAATTTATGTGAAAGATTAAAAAAAATAGGTAAAGACGTTGTTATTTTTAGAGAGCCCGGTGGAACTAAAATTAGTGAGCAAATTCGTAAAGTTGTCTTATCTGCAAAAAATAAAAACATTGCATTTACAACAGAAGTCTTGCTCTTTCAAGCAGCCAGAGCTCAAATATATAACGAGTTAGTTCTGCCTTCTATGAAAGCTGGAAAAGTTGTTGTTATGGATAGATCGAGAGATAGTTCGGTAGTTTATCAAGGAATGGTTCGAGGTTTTGGCAAAAAAATGATCGAGCAGTTAAATAATATTTCTACAAGTCGAACTTTTCCAGATCTAACGTTGCTTCTTGATGTTTCGGTAGAAAAGGGTTTAAAGAGAAGAGAAAATTCTGGGATTATGAACAGACTAGATATGGAAGCAAAAAACTTTCATCACAAAGTTAGAAAAGCTTACCTAGAGCTTGCGGAAGAAGATAAATCTGGAAGATGGTATGTAATTAATGCTTCTAAATCAATTGAGAAAGTTGAAGAACAGATGTGGGAAGTTGTTTTATCATGTTTAACAAAAATAAATTTTGATTTTTAAGGAATACATGAAATTACCTAGAGCAGTACAAAATTTAATAGAAAAGTTCGAGAAGCTTCCAGGAATTGGGCCAAAATCTGCTCAACGCCTAGTTTTTTATTTACTTCACAATCCTGATCATGAGATTGAGGATTTTTCAAAAAAACTTCTAGAGTTGAAAAAGAATACTGTGCTTTGTGATCTTTGTCACAATGTAAGTGAGTCAAATCCTTGTGAGGTTTGTGGTGATGAAACAAGAGAAAGCAATGTTCTTTGTATAGTTGAGCACCCATTAGACGTTTTAGCTCTTGAGCGTTCTAACTCATTTAAAGGAAGATATCATGTTTTACATGGAAGTATTGCTCCATTGAATAATATTGGTCCTGATCAATTATTTCTTCATGATGTGGCAAAACGTCTTGGTAAAGTTGAGGAGTTAATTATCGCTACGAACCTAACTATGGAAGGTGAGGCGACTGCTTTATATATTACCGAGTATCTCAATCAAAATTCACAGGTTGATTCAGAAAAAATGATAATTACTAGAATTGGGCATGGTTTGCCAACTGGGGCTGATATTGAATATGCAGACGGTATCACTTTGGCAAGAGCCCTTGAAGGCAGAAGAAAAATTTAGGTGCGCTACAGACTTTTTATCTTATTTAAAAACATCTTAAAGTATAAATAGGAGCCTTGTTAGGCAGAAGGATTTATATGACAGTAATAGTTGAATCAAAGAAGATGAAAGTAACCAGCGCAATTAGGCAGTTTGCTGAAAAGCAGGCACTTAGAATCAGCAAACTAGGAAAAAGTGTACTGGAAATTAAAATCCATCTAGAAAAAATTCGTAAGAAAAATATGGATGAAAGTTCAAATATTGTCACATATCTTGTATCTACTCCTGGAAAAAATATTGTTGTGAAGAGTAAATCAGCTGACATGTACAAGGCAATTATTGAAGCTACTTCTGGTGCAGTGAGAAAACTTAGAAAAATCAGTGAGAAGAGAAAAACAATCAAAAGGTCACATAAAAAAATTCCTTTGATAAAATAATTTGTCCATAATTAATACTTGATTAAGTTGCACTTTATCTTGTATCGTGTAGTTGTGTATCTTACAATGGAGTTTATATGGCAGATGATAATAAAAATCCCCTAGATGTTTTAGAAGAATTGTTAAATCAGTCCGGTGGTGGAGCTGGTACTGGAGGTGGAAAAGTTACTGCATCAGCGAATGAAGCTGAAAAAGTCAAGGAGGAAGCTGAAAAAAAACTAGCTGATGAACTTGTAGAACAGCGTTTGGAATTTGAACAACAACAAGCAGAGCAGGGCGTTGTTGATGAAATAAAGTTAGTGGAACAAAGAGAAGCGATTACAAAAATTAAAGATTCAGAGGAATACAAAGCAAGAGTACAGCAAGACACAGATAAAAAAGTTGATGAAGAGAAAAAGATTGTTGCTACTGATGGCTTTGAAATTGATCAGCTAGATCATAAAAAGGTGTAATAATGTTTAGTCCCGTATCGAATCATGGTTCAAGTATGGGTTCAGGTGGTATTGGTGGTTTTGGTGGTGGAGATAGTTTTGGTGAAGCTGCTGATGAAAGAAATATGATGCAGCCATCTATATCCAGTAATTCTAACAAAAGCTCAGGTGCTGGTTCAAAATCTGGTTTTGGTGGTGGGGGAAGTGCACCTCAAAATCAACAGAAGTCTCAGCCTCCAATTGAACCAAGAGAAGTCGCTGACATTTCAGAAGAAGCAAAGCGTGGAGTTGTGGATGTCTGGATTGAAGTTAAGAAGTTTTTTTCATTAAACGCTTGGTTAGGTATTGATCCAGAAAATATGGATCCTGAGGAACAAGCTCGAGCAAAGCAATTTCATGCAAAATATCAACAGTTAGATCAGGAACAGCAAGCTGTTGCGAGACAAATGTATCAAGAAAAAATTCAGAAAAAGAAAGTGTTGGATGAAGAAGAAAATCGTAAAAAAGAAATAGAGGCTCAAGAAAAAGCACAATCTGTTGTTATGCCGTCCAGTCCACAAAAAGGCGCTCAGGGTTCGGGAGGAAAAAGCAAGAAGAGCCAAGTAATGCAAAAGATGAAACAAGATAGAACTACAATTGGAACAACACAAGGAGAGTAGTCAGGGTCTTTAAGTGGCATCCTTCGCTTACCCAGCTTGGAATTTTATGAAACTATATAACACACTTACCAAAAAAATTGAAGAATTTATTCCGATAAATGAAGGAAAAGTTGGACTCTATGCGTGTGGTCCCACAGTTTATGATTATTCTCATATCGGACATCTTAGAAAATATGTGATGGATGATGTTCTTATTCGAACTCTTAAACGACTTTATGATGTTAAATTTGTGCAGAACATCACAGATGTTGGTCATCTTGCTTCAGACTCAGATACTGGTGAGGACAAGCTAGAAAAAGGTGCTAAAAAATACGGACAAAGTGTCTGGGATATTGCTAAAAATTTTACCAATTATTTCCATTATTCCATGGACTTGATGGGTAATTTAGAGCCTGATATTACTGCAGTGGTTACGGATCACATTCAAGAACAGTTAGATCTTGTTATTAAGCTGGAAGAAAAAAGTTTTACTTATGTGGTTGAAGGTGATGGTGTTTATTTTGATACAAGCAAGTTTCCTGATTATGGCAAGATGGCAGGCTTGAATCTTAAAAGTCAGCAAGAAGGTGCTCGTGTTGAAAAAGTAGTTGATAAGCGAAACCCGGCTGATTTTGCACTTTGGAAGTTTGAGCGCGAAGGAGAGAATAGAATTATGGTTTGGGAAAGTCCTTGGGCCAAGCGTAGTTTTCCTGGATGGCATATTGAGTGTTCGGCAATCGGGATGAAATATCTAGGTGAGCAGTTTGATGTCCACACGGGTGGTATTGATCATATTCCCGTTCATCACACAAATGAGATAGCTCAGTCGGAGGCAGTTACTGGAAAATCGCCATTTGTGAAGTATTGGGTGCACCATAATTTTTTAAAGGTTAATGGCCAGAAAATGAGTAAATCACTTGGTAATTTTTATACTATTGATGATGTTATTGAGCGCGGGTTTAGTCCACGCGCGTTGCGGCTTTTATTTTTGACCGCTCATTATCAATCTGAGATGAACTTTACTTGGGAAAATTTAGCAGGGGCACAAAAAAGCTATGAGAAGTTGTTAAAATTGGTGGTAGATCTAGGGGAGAAAGCTGAGGATGAAAGTGAAATTGGAGGTGGTGGAGAAGCAGATGCAAAAGGAGCTGGAGATGAAACTGGAGGTTTGGTTAGTGGTACAAGTGAAGAATCTGACATTTCAGCAGAATTCAAAGCAAAATTCTTTAATGCATTGGCAGAAAACTTGAATACGCCACAGGCTTTAGCAGTGCTTTGGAAATTAACAAAATCTAATGAAATTAATGATTCAGAAAAATTGTCACTGCTACTTTCTTTTGATGAAATTTTCCAGTTAGATTTGAGCAGGGCAGGGCAGGTTTTGAAAGAAATTCAGTCAGTGAAAAGAAATGGTGACGACGATTATTCAGATGATTCAGCCAAACTTCCAGAAGAAATTACACAAATTTTGGAGGAACGTGAAGCTGCTAGAAAAAATAATGATTGGCAAAAATCTGACCAGTTACGAGAGCTCCTTGCAGAAAAAGGTTATAAAGTTTTTGATTCTTCTGAGGGACAAAAGGTAGAGAATATTTAATTTTCCTCTAGTCACCAGGCAAAACTCTGATATAATCAACTTTCTTAAGTAGATTTTCGTTTCAAGTGTCGATTTTTCTGTTTTGAGAATTGGTTCAAAAACTTCAAGTTAAATCCTAGGGAAGGGTAAAAGTACAAAGTATTTGTGTGCTGATTTTTTAGTGGGGTTAAGTATTGCCGAAAGTATTCGTCCATATTTTTATAAACTTTTTATTGATAAACTCCCTGAGGGGAATTTTCAGAGCCTATTTCAGATTTTGTAGGACACTCTGGAGCTGGAAAGACTACTATTACCAAGTTATTAATGCGTTTTTTTGATCCTGATTCAGGAAAAGTTACTATCGATGGAGTTGATATTGCTGATTTGACTAAAACAAATTTACGCTCATTTATGGGTGTAGTACCTCAAGAACCAATTCTTTTTAATGACTCTATTGTTTACAATATTGGCTATGGAGCTAGTACTTCTAACTTGGAAGAAGTGGTTGCCGCTGCCAAGATGGCCAATCTACATGATTTTATTAGTGATTTACCAAAGGGTTATGATACTAAAGTTGGTGAGCGTGGTGTTAAGTTGTCTGGTGGTCAGAAACAAAGGTTAGCAATTGCTAGAATGATCCTTTCTACTCCGGATATTATTATCTTTGATGAAGCTACTAGCCAACTAGATAGCGAATCAGAAAGATTAATTCAAGATGCTTTTTGGAAGGCTTCAAAGAATAAAACTACTATAATTATTGCTCATAGATTATCTTCAATTACCAGAGCTGGCAAGATTGTGGTTATGGATGGGGGAAAGATTGCTGAAATTGGCAATCATGAACAGTTGCTAGAAAAAAATGGGCTATACAACAAGTTTTGGAAGTTACAAACAGAGGTTTAAATCTAGGTTTTCCCGATTTATTTTGTTATTATAAGTACAGTAATTATATTTATAAGGAGATTCAATATGGATAATACAGATTTAAAAGTTCATTATTCTTGTAGCGCCTGTGGAGGAGTTTCAAAAGTTGATGGAGCTGTTTGTACAACTGAAGGTTGCGCAATGAATAATCAACCATTAATGGCTTGTGATTGTGGTAATCCAATGCATGGCGCAATGGAGTCAGAACCAATGAAAGAGAAGTTTGCAGAGTCTGTTGTTCAAGCAGAGCCTGCTGTTTCAGCAGAATCTGTAATGCCAACTCCAGTAGCACCACCAGCTGTTTCTGAAGAACCAGAATTGGCCATGGAAGAACCAGCAATTCCTATGGCTCCAGCAACGCCTGTTGTTCCATCTGTAGCTCCAACAGAGCCAGAGGTCTCAACAGAACCTACTATGGATCCTGAGAAACCAACAAGTTCTGAAGGGTAAAACCTCAAGGTATCAAACACTTTGATTTTAATGCAAATTGACAAAAGTAATGCATAATGTTATTATTAATGTATATGTCACAAATTGTTTCGATAACATCACAAGGTCAGATTAGCATTCCAGCACAAATGAGGCGACTTTTAGGTTTGGATGTGGCCCAAAAAGCCTATGTAACTCATGAAGATGGAAAGATAATTGTTGAGCCTATTCCAGATTTTTTAGTACTGGCAGGATCTTTAAATTCTGTTGCAATCAAGAATAAATCTGTTGAGGAAATTGAATTACTAGAGAAGAAAGCTATTAAAGAAGCTCGTACAAAAAAATATTCGAATGAGTATAGTTTATGAAGAAACTATATGTAGATACAAATGTTTTTTTAAGATTTCTTTTAAGAGACAATATTAAGCAGGCCGACGTTGCTGAAAAAAATTTTACTTTGGCAAAAGAAGAAAAAGTTAAAATAGTCATTATTTCAGAAATTATACCAGAATTAGTTTATGTTCTATCTGGTATATATAAGTTATCAAGAGAAAAAGTTACAAAATATATTGAGAGTATCGTAAAAACTATATATTTTAATGTTGAGCAGAGGGATACCTGGGTTAAAGTAATGGGAATTTATCCTCAAGTTAGTGTTGATGTTGAAGATATATTTTTGGCTGTAAAAGCAAAAGAAGAAGATGGAGACGTTCTGTCTTTTGACAAAGATTTTAAAAAATTAGAGAAACATCTATAACGATTTAAGCTAAACCTGATAAAATACACCTCATATGTCTTTATCTGTAGGAATAGTTGGATTACCAAATGTAGGAAAGTCTACGTTGTTTAATGCGCTTTTAAAGCGTCAAGCAGCGTTGGCTGCTAATTATCCATTTGCTACCATTGATCCTAATACTGGAATTGTTCCTGTACCAGATGCTCGCCTAGAAGTTTTGGCAAAAATGGTTTCTGCAAAAGCAATTAAACCTGCAGTTGTAGAGTTTGTTGATATTGCAGGGTTGGTTGAGGGTGCGAGCAAGGGTGAAGGACTCGGTAATAAATTTCTGGCAAATATTAGAGAAACAGATTTAATCTGTCATGTTATTCGTGGTTTTAGTGATGATTCAATTTTGCGTGAAGGGAGCACCGACCCTAAATCTGATAGAGAAATAATTGAAATGGAGCTTTTGTTGGCGGATATGACTACTTTAGAAAAGCAGAAACAACCAAAAGCAACTAAAGATAAGGATTTGTTGTTTAAGTGGGATGTTACACAAAAAATGTTGAAAGCTGCCATGGATGGCCAAATGGTTGCTACAGTGCTTCAGTCTGAAGCAGAAAAAAAAGTTGGTAGAGAGATGGGATTGCTTACTGCTAAACAGATAGTTTATATCATTAATGTAGACGAAAATGTTGTCAGTGAGCAAGCTTCCCAAATAAAAAATTATGCCGACTTACTTGAGGTTAGCCCAGAACAAATTGTGATTATTAGTGCCAAAATTGAGAGTGAGATTGCATCTTTAGCCGATGAAGATTCAGTCTTATTTTTAGAAGAGTTGGGGTTGGAGAAAAGTGGGCTAGAGAGATTAATTCAAACTGCTTACGACAGATTGGGTTTGCAAAATTATTTGACTGCTGGTGAGATTGAAGTAAGAGCCTGGACAATTAAAAAAGGAACTTTAGCTCCACAGGCTGCAGGTGTGATTCATACTGATTTTGAAAAGAAATTTATTAAAGCAAAAGTTGTCTCTTATCAAGATTTTCTTGATTATGGTGGTTGGAAGGGGACTAAGGAAAAAGGAAAACAGAGAATGGAAGGTAAGGATTACGAGATGAGGGAAGATGACGTGGTGGAGTTTATGATAGGGACGTGATCTACGGGAAATATTTGTGTTATAAGGTGAATGGCCATAGCCAGAGAAGATACCCTGGGGTATAAGGTGAATGGCCATAGCCAGAGAAGATACCCTGGGGTATAATACTTCTAGTAATAAAATTCAAGTTTTGTCCATTTGTTAAGGGCTGGTTTTCAAAAAGTTTTCAAAAAGCTTCAAAAAACCACTTTTACAAATACCAAGAGCACCTTTAGGACAAAGCAGAAAGGAGCGAAACATGATGGAAATTTTGGCATCTGCTAGAGTTCGTCAATACGAATTGACATATCTAGTGCCAGGTTCACTTTC
>Ga0180007_10001974_pt1 | contig 25634 bp, 30 predicted proteins | sample MM_PC_MetaG_FD_121122 | JGI IMG/M metagenome (GOLD analysis project Ga0180007, IMG submission 121122) | Groundwater microbial communities from the Aspo Hard Rock Laboratory (HRL) deep subsurface site, Sweden - MM_PC_MetaG | ecosystem: Environmental > Aquatic > Deep subsurface > Groundwater... | reverse complement strand
GGACATGGAACGCCTGCCGTCGGGCAAGTTTGCCGTGAATGCCGCCTTCCTGCGCTTGGGCATGCTGGTCTACAACATGCTTCGGGTAGCCTCCGTGGACTTGGTTGTGGCTCGGATGCTGGGACTGAAAAAAGCCAACCGCCGAAGAACCAAGACGGTCATGCGGAGCATGATGAGCATTTGCGCTCGGATCACCCGCCATGCACGCAAGGTAATCTTGCATGTCTCCTGCCCGGAGCCATGGTTCAAGGTGGTCTCTGACCTGTTCTATCGTCTCAAGACGGCGTAACGAAAGGGTCATTAGGCTGCATTCCTAGGAGTAGTGCGTCCGAGAACTGCAAAAAGTCGGCTTTTTGAAGTTCTTCAAACAATAAGAGGTCATCAAAAGTAAATTGAGCGGATAACTTTCGCCTATTTCTTAAAAAAAATAACTCAAAATTTAGAGTGGACAGTTATGACAGAAGTTGTCCACGGATTCAGGCAGGATAATATTCCTGACATTGGGAACTAGCTACCTGGGCATAGATAAGCCATCCCTGAGACAGATGTTGATCCGTATGGTGTCGCGAAAGGTCCCCAAACAACTGTGTTCGCACCTAACGATCGAGCCTGCTCAAATGCCTGCTGCCTAGCCTTAGACAATCCTGCTTCAGCAAAAACTCCATATAAACTCGAAACACCGTGGATGTCGCCTAGAAGAATGCACGATTTTACAGAATCTTCGGTTGCAACCTTCATATCTCTAGGTATCAAGGATGTACTTTTAACAGCACAACCACAGATTAATAAAAAGATAATAAGCGTTTTTGCTATATTGCAATTCATTTTAAATCCTTATTAATTTGATTTTATGCTTCTACTGAGCACTAAAAAAAAGAAAATGTTACTAAAGCACCTTATTAGGTTTTGATTGTCCTGTATAAAAGAGAAGAAAGTCTTTGAATAGGCGACTTTCACAGACATATTCGTTTAGTTTTGAACGTCGATAACCATATTTGGAGTTCTACTCTCACAACGATAAGTGTTCACTAGTATTCCAAGATTACCCCGGCTGGTAGAATCTAGAACGGCATCTTTCCCAAATTTTGAGCAGTCATCCTGAGCGGCCTTTAGCATAGAAGGCAAATTAATAACGGCCGGATCATATTCAATTACTACTGATCTACTATTAGACAGCGCCACGTTATATGACTTACCCCAAACAGCAACACATCCAGTTACAAGCAAGATAAAAAATATAATTACTAATTTTTTATTAAAATACATTTATTACTTCCTTGTTTATACAAGTAATTTTCGACTATTATTCCAGTTGCCGCTTTTATTTATCAACATACTGAACACCCTATCTCGGAGTAGCTTTCGAGCCACCTTCTCAAAGCCACCGTGTCAATTAAAAGAGGCTTACATGACCACACCATTGCAGATCCATTTTTTCCAGGCGATGAATTACGAATCATAAATGGCAGCTCTATATTTGTTGTTGAAAGAATAGGAAAACTCTTTATATCGCCATAATACGCACAGAAGTCGAATTCCTTTCTGAGCATAACAAGCAATTCATAAATACTTAGCTTCGGATTAAAGAATTTTACAAATTTATCATCCGGCTGTGTAAAATAAAAATCATGCCACGAGAGACTTATCCTTTTAGAAGAAGACTCAAAGACAAACAATGGCAACTCTCTTATTATAAAACTAGAGCCATTCTTTCTATTACTTTCACAAATATTTTTCATGTCATCGAGTGCCAGAGCATATTTAACACTGTATCGACCAACTACAGATGTTTCACTATCCCAATTTACCCACTGATTTCGATACTCTGATCCGAAATAACAACGACTTACATAACACTTTATTAGTTTAAAATTTATTATCTCTTCTAAAATTTCATTATGAAAAAAGAACTGATTCATTATTCACACCAATACGCAATTTAAAATTTTTATAAAATACAATACTCAAATAATAATTATTCAATATACTGATTTAATAAATTTAACGTAGTACAAATATACCTACTTTAAATTACACATATTTTACAAGAATTTATAAATACACAATCGAGCAAATCAGTTTTAATCTGTAAAAATTTTAGCACGCTTTTTTGTTGATCGGTTATTTGCAGCTTTAAATGTTGTCAAGGGGATAGCTTATTATGATACAAGACAACCCATAAAAAATGGCAACTTGCTGCCCACTCAACATTAACGCGTTAGCGTTGTCACGCTTATTGCGGCAAGGTTGACCCACTGGTTAACCGCTATAAATTTATGCAATTTTTTACAATGGTTGACACTTCAGCTGGCAATAATCCTTGGTTTCTTTGCTGAAACACAACACCCAAATGCACTGCGAATCTAGAGTGATCGTGTGCAATTGTTCTGCCGTTCATAAATCTTCGCTGTGCAAAAGAAATTATACAATCAGCTCTCGCCCTTGTAATGCCTACATATAACAACCTCGCAGCTTCTTGTACTTGACCAGGATAAGGACTTCGCCACGGTCCAGGAATTAGCTGTTCTTCTAAGCCTGGAATGAATACGACTTTCGCACTTAGCCCTTTAGAAGAATGCAAAGTCATCACTTTAACGCGGTTTGATGGGTCCAAGTCTTGGGGCAAAGGCAGACTCAGTCGGGTATAAACTTCCATCATCTTTTGACGAGCATCTTTTTCTGAACGCTTACTAAGAATATTTTCAAGTTCTTTAAGAGTCATTTCTTGAGGTAGATTGTTAGCCCAATTGGACCAAAGATTTGCTTCTTCTCGTGATCTGTGAATATTTAAAACATTACTTATTTCTACTGATCGTTGTCCAATGATGTCATTTATATCCCAGCTTGCCATGGAATTTATAATATTCACTACACCATTAATTGCGCTTAACTCTCTCTGTGTAAAAATTGCAGCGCTAATTCCAGCACCAAACTGATTATTAAAATTTAGACTGTTTGCTATCACTTTATTTCCAATACTTACGCACGAACCAACTCCTACACCGCTACGCAGACCTAGAAGAGATCGATAAGCAAGATAATCATTCGGATTATTTAATATTCGAAGCATTGAGAAAACAAAGCGAATAGTTGAGTCGTTAGAAAGACCAATTTTTTGTTGAATATCAAGCATCACGTTTACTTTTTGCATCGCATTTTCAAGTTTTTTTAATTGTGCATGGCGGCTAGAAAGGAGTATTAATATGTCTTGTGGCAGTATGCCTCCTGCAATTAAATCGCTTACTGATTGTGCAACTGCTTGAGCTTCTATATCGTCATTTTGAAATATAATCGAGGTCACTGATCCAGGAACTGGTGGGGCGCTATTTGAATATGCAGATTGTAGATACTTTGGGATTCTGCTCGGGGAGGCATTATTAGCTAATAGGTTAGATGCGGCACTAAGAACAGTTGGAGTGCAGCGAAAACACAATTGAAGTGCATGTTGTCCCGAATTAATATGACGATCGGGAAATGTTTGAATCCCATCTGGATAGGCATATCTGAATGAATAGATGCTTTGATCGTCATCACCCGAAACAAATACGGACACGCCTGTGCGCGCTATAATATCAATTAACTCAACGTCACAATTATTTAGGTCTTGATATTCATCTACAATCAGGTGTTCAATTCCTAGCAAAGCTCTAGGATCTAAAATTCCAGCTCTAATATGTTCGACACATTGTCGAACTGCTTCACCAGGGAGTAGGCAAGCGTATAATTGAGTCCGACTTGAATGATAGGCCCTAAAAATGTTTTGCTCAGCGGGAGAAATTGGTGGAGTTGGCGAAGATATAAAAGGTAGTGGAGGGTTTCCTGTACTCCATATAGCTTCAAAATGAAGACGTAATTCTCCACATCTTTTGATGGAATAATTATTTGTATTCTTTAACTCTTCATCGAAAATATTTCGTTGTTCCCACTCATCAAGAACTCTTGGGCTTGTTGGATACTGGATCAGCTTTCCCTCCTTAGAAAGTATACTTAGTGCCAGTGAGTGAAGTGTAGAAACATTTATTGAAGATGCCGCTGGTATAGCAGCACAATATTTGAATATACCATCTTCTAAATCTTCTGCGGCAGCACGGGTAAATGAAATCGCAAATATTCTTGTTGGATCTACACCAATATCAATTAGCCATTTAACCCGCTCACCTATAGAGAAAGATTTGCCTGTTCCAGGACCCGCTACGAGCCGAATTTGTGGTGAAACGTCATGGGCGGCTTGGGTCTGTACTATTTTCGCTGCATCAATTTGTTGCTGCGTAAATCCCATACATTTCTCCTTTTTCAACGGCTTACAAGTAATTACAAAGTCTCTTGGTAACAAATGCGAACAGATAAAATTCAAGAAATCAGGTTTTTATCAGATTTTGAGTTTTATTTCACATATTTGTAATAATTTCGTGTGTTGAATAATCATAGCGGGAATCAAAATTGGGGATTTGCCCCGTTTTCCTAAGCGCTTACTCGATCAGTTCGGTAAATTTGGAACCCCGAAAAGCCTAATTTCGGACCGGACTAGGTGTAGTAGTAGGCTTGTCCAACTTCTGCTGTTCCAGAAGTCGCTTTACCTCTTCCAAAGACCGTAAACGCCCACCATAGTGAATAACTGCGTGACAATTTGGGCACACCGGGCACAAATCAGCCAATGGATTGACTTCATACTCGATCTCGATCTCGGACAGAGGTTGGAGGTGGTGAACATGAATAAAACCGGAAAACTCATCCCCGTAAATGGCTCCAAAATCGAAGCCACAGAGGATGCACATCGTACCCTTATGGGCCTTGCACTCAAGGACAGCCTTGCGGCTGCGCTCATAGGCGTTGACTGAAACGCGTCGAGTCGCACCTTCGACGTAAAGGGATGGCCGAGCGATTTCTTCTGGCAGCAGTGACATTGAGGCCTGTGATTCTTCGATGAGCTTGGCAACCGAATCTCTCTGCTTGACGATTTTGTCGATAGCACCCCGCGTGATCGCTGCCTTTGGCTTGTAGCCGAAACGTTTTCGCATCTGCTCAATACCGATTGGTGAATCGGAAAGGTCGAGGAACCACTCGACGGAAATCCGGTACTCGTGTGGATCACCTTCGAAACCGATTAATTCCGTGGCGCTGTAGTACCGTGGGGTTATGTGGGAAACACCGTCCCAATATTCCAGCACACGACCAATTGCTACAACCCCAATGCCGTTTTCGTACATCAAGAGGAGATCATTCGGCGCGAGATGACCGAGTTGCACGCCAAACTTCTCCCTATCACCGCCAACCGCCGCAAACCCCCCGTTAATCAGCACGGGAAATCGTAGTAGCGGCTCCTCGCTGATCGATGACGCGTCCGTATTGTAGTAGAAGTAATTCATTCAATCCATCTCCGATGAACGAATATTACATGTCTAATAATAATGTTGCGAGACCAAGGATTGGTATCAAGTTAGCGATTCATGTCAACTGCTTGTGAGATCAATTATCGACAACTGTCCGTTTACAGAAAATATTTAACATTCTTGCGAAAAATATTATTCAAATATTTGCGCTTTACGTATTTTAAATTCTTCGCGTGAAATTTGGCCTGTGTCTCGGAGAGCTTTGAGTTGCTCCCACTTGGTTTTCATTTCTTGCTTCTCTATATACGCCCACTCCCAAGGTGCAGCACCAGAACCAGCGGCATCAGCTATTTCATCTGGACTATAGCCTCGCTCGTTCATTTCATAAAGAAATTCCCAATCACTCATGTTTTCTCCTTGTATAACGATAAAATCAGCGTTGCTTGAAAGCCATCCGATAGTTACCACAGAGGTATGAAAATGCGGAAGGCAGCGCCATGCCATTTTGCCTAATGACGGCAATTCAAAGTTCTTTGAATTCCAAGGCAGTTTACTTCCATTGCCGTCGCACCATGCTCGGCAATGAATTTTAAAAATTTTATTTTTCGTAGCACAGTACATTGATTTGCGCAATCCATAAAAATTATAAGACATAACGTTTGTCTATCAAGAATTGCCTTCCTGTTGCTATTGAAAAAAATTATATCTCCAACCTGCATATCCATCCACGTTATGTACTGAGGTTGATGTCGAGAACAGTTCAGGACATCTGGCAGAAGAGAAATATAATGAGATGATGAATAAAGGCATAGTTTAAATGATGGCTCAAATAATAAGACATTGTGTTCACGCATTACAGTGTCTTGATTGTAATATAAGTTAAGAAAAAAGACATATTAGGATGATAGAGTAAAATCACCCCTCAGACTTATTACTTTTTCTGCCCAAGGCCGCAATTCTTTAAATGCGCACTCAATTATCAATTTTTTATGCTCACGTGTCACAATGAATGGATCGTAAGATAGATCTGCAAAAACAGAATTTACTACGATGAAAGAGAAAAGATCTTTCCAGTCGTTAAAGTCAGAACGATCATAATCTGGGCAAATTAAATTAAATAGTGGCGCATTTTCTGCATAACTTTGCAAAGAATTAAGCATTTTAAATTTAAAGTCATCTCCATCTTCAATTCCATTTCTAAAATATAATGACGTATATTGTAATATAATGCGCACTACAATTTTTGTAGATTTTTTTATAGCGAAATTTTGTAATATACCCATATTTTGCATCCTTTCAGCGTTCAAGCCGTTGAAAATATGTAACATTTTTACCCCACCGTCAGCAACAATTCCCGCAAACTTCACTTACATATATCGCGGGATATCACCTTTCGCAATCCTCAAAAAATGTAAGACAAATCAATATGTGTATACGAGGCAAGGCTTTGATTGAAGGAAGAAATAAGCCGACCTCCCTGAATAAAAGGAAGCCGGCTTCTTGTATTCTCATTCGACTTAGGTGCTACTGCTATCTGACACAGCCAAAGCTTCGTCTCGCTGAGCTCCACCATTCTCTGACTCATTAGACGACAATGAGCATGACGACAATTCCGACATCGCCGCTACCGTAAACACGCCAATAACTCCGGCCAGACAGCCACCAATAAACGTCAGGATTTTTCCCATCCTGTCCTCCCTGAGCATAATTTCTTCAGTCATCGATATTCTCCTTCACGATTTCAAGTATTGCGATTGCGATCGCGATAACAGGTCCCCAGGTCATGTTGTCTCACCTCCTTCAAAAGGTCTCTTTCCAGCCTCCTGCTGTCCGTGAATCGGTCCATTGCGAATTCTCCCCATAAGTTCTCCTTTGTTGTTGGCGTGCTGAAAGCAAAGGGCTTCCGTGCGCCAGGTAATTTTATTGAAGGTCAAACCTGGTGATTACTGAAAATCCCGTGCTGAAGCAGAGAAAACATGGCCGGAGCAAGGTCCGTCACAGCGTTCACGACAACGCTTCTGCCTGGTAGTAGCGACATGATGGCTGAGCTTGTGATCCCGACCCCGTAGAGTTCAAAACCCACGAGTAACCCTTGCTTTATTGCCTGGTTTGCGCAGTCCCCTGAGTCCGGATCCCCGTCGGTGATGACCAGGATGAGTTTTCGCCTTTCTGTGAGAGGGAGCATGTCCTGCATGACCCACCACAGCGACTCTCCCATGGGGGTTCCTCCAGCAGGCCCCAGGTCGAGAGTGGTGTGCACCTTCTGGCCGTGCCTGATAATCGGGGACACGGTGGTGTAGGATCCGTTTGGTAGTTGAGCGCCAGGAAAGGCGGTGACTGCGACATTGATTCTGGAGGCCTCAAGGGCAGAGGCGACCGCATAGCAGGCTTGGCAGGCAAGATGGATTCTACGCACCATGGATCCGGAACAATCGAGCAGGATATGAACGGCGGTATCAAGTCCAACCCGTTCGGACTTGATGCGAAACACACGCGGATCCGATACGGCTAGGCGGTGGAGATGCCCGGTATCAAGACGCCCTCTTCTGCCGCTTGATGCACGCGACAATATTTTTGTCTGCAATAGTCCGCTTAGCCTGGTTCGCAGCGCCATGGAGGCTTGCCTGGCTTCCAGGACATCGTCGACCGATAACGGGGCCGCATGCTTGGATGTCTGAACCGCTACGGAAATCCCGGAATAGCTCGATGCCTGCGACGTATCATTGAGAACACTCGCCAGGATGTTTCCTAGACTTTGCGGAAGCTCATCCTCCCCTGCATCCAAGAGTTTTTGTAGCTCGTCTCGGGCCAGATAATCAGCACCTTGGTCACCAGCGCCCATGGGACATTGGGCATGACCAGAAGGGGGTGAGTAGGACTGTACTGACTCGCTTTCCTGGTCCGTGTGTTGAGACGATTCCCCTCCATTTTCCGAGGGATTTTCATCGTTACTCCGCACTTCTTCGCTTTTGGCTTCACCTGATTCGCATGGACCCGAAGGAGCATTTTGCGCTTCAGGTCCGGTTTGATCGGGTGCTTCCGGCTTGTCGGTGTGGTTTGCGTACTGATCCAGAACGCGCACGATTTCGCGGGCAAACTCTATGGCGGCCTGAGTCGAATCGCACCTGGTTCGAACCAGCTTCAGCACCTTTTTGATCTTCGGCCTCATTCCCGGAAAGTCCATGTCCACCTGTCCGGCCAAAGTGTCCCGATGCCTGAACAGCACCTGGACATCCCAGGACCGAACTTCGAGCAGAAGCCAATTGAGAATATTCATCGCAGGAGCAGCGGGTTCACCCTGATCATCCCAGCCGAAGATATGCCCAATGAGCCAATCAAAATTCTGGCGACACCCTGGAAATATGGACGCGAGTTTGTGCTCGACTCGCCAATCTTCGAGGGTATTCCAGACGTGCATTTCTAATGGTGTAAGCCTCGCCTGTTCCAGCGCCGAGAAATCCGTTTCCCGGACATGGGCGGCTTCGTGGTCAAGGTAGCCTCTGGCCATTGCCAGCAAAGTGTCCGGAACCTCACTTGGCAGGGCCGGAAGATGAATGGTCTTGCCGTCGGTGTAGGCATCTGCCCCACCCATCTCGACCTGCACTCCGTATTTTCTGCCGAGCACGCTTGCCACCAATGGCAGCGAGCGCATCACGGCCCGTGTATCAATCATGAAGTCCTCCAAATACGAAAAGCCCCGGAGCTTGTGACTCCAGGGCTTTCGTTCGTTTCTATTTGAAATAGTGGAACTATATGTTCGGTAATTGCCGTCTTATGGTTGTAGTTTGGGTTTTGAGGGAAGAGAATTTGCGGATATCCAGGCCTCAAGTTCCTCCGCTGTCACGGGAGAACCGCGCATCAATGCGTTGAGCCCAAGTTCATAAACGGCCTCTTGCGGGAAGTTAGTTATGGATGGAACGCAGAGTCCAAAGACATCCCGGTACGCTCTTTCGACCCCATATCTTTGCTCTGCAGTCGCCTTCATTTTTCCTCCATGATACTGAGTTTTCAGTATGCCCGACAACCATTTCGTATTCAACCCTACGTAGTGAAGATGACGCCTTAATGCCGGTAGCAAAATTACCAAAGCCCGCAGTTTGGAAGCACCGGCTGCATGGGCATGTCCGGAAAAATCGGCGGCATGTCGTCTACCTCTGCCATGATGTCCAGTTCATCCTGGACACCCAGTTCCGATATGCCCCCCTGCCCAGCAACCAACAGGGACAAAACGTCCTGTGAGATTGTCCCGTCCATAATCTTCTGTCCGTGCTCGATGAGCGCTTCCGTGTCCCGTAATAAGGATACGAGTCCCTGGAGCATGAGCAGATTCGCACCTTCAATTTTGCCGCGTTTGGGTAAATGTTCGAACGCAGTGTGAATGAGGTCCGCAACCGGAGATACCCGAGGCTCGACAAAGCTCAAACCCGAGAGTTTCTGGTGAATGGTCTTCAAGGGCGAAAGAGCCTTGCGGGTGATCTCGGTCTTTCCGGCAAAACATTTGTGCCAGGCTTCGGTTGCTGCTTTAGACACTTCGCCGAACAGGGTTTGGCCCAGGCTAGCCACCTCGTCCTTGAGCCCGACCATTACCGGGTCAGCCGGATCGGGCGGGACGATACGGAAAAACTTCCAGATAAACCCCATACGGCTTCGGACATAATCGGCGCTGACGGTCGAATCGGCAATGATCTGCTCCCAGCCGGGGTGCTTTGCGATCCATTCGCGCACGGATTCGTCATAGCGGGCCAGAAAATCCTCTTTGGCCGTGTTGAAGTCGTGCAGGATCTGTTCAAGTTCGGTCACGATTGCGTCTGCCTGATTCTCGGGGATGGCCCAACCACCAAGGAACCGAACGCCATTTCTATCCAACAGGCTCACTGCTCTGGCCTTCAAGGTCCCAAAAACCCTCAAATCCTCCGGGTCACAGATCCGCTTGCTGCCAAGAGACGCAAGGTCATCCGGAGGCAGTGTCGCTCCGTCAAAATCCTCGGGGCTTAATTTCTTGCGAGCGGTCCAAATATTTACTTCAAGGTGCAGGGCCAGCAGGCTGCCCAAGACCTTGATGTCGGTTTGCGTGTTCATTTTCTTCTCCTTAAACTGGAAAGAGCGCCTGGTGTGGCGCCCTAATTTCCGTTCACGATTATAAAATCCTGCCTGTCGATTTTTTCCAGCACCCTGCGCCACATCTCCTGAACGGGATTTTTGTTCTTGCACTGCTGGCTTTTGATAATGCGGGTGACGCAGGTCTGAAATGGCACGCCGTCGATGCCGCCGAGCCAGATGCGGATGGTTAGGCCAAGGGCGTCGACTTCGGCTTTCCAGTGATAGCGAAACCCGGTCAAAGGGATCTCTTTGGCCAACTCGATGGACTGGCGAAAAGGGAAATCGTGTTGAGCTATATCCATAATAATCAACCTCGCTCTTATGGTGTGATGATTTTCAAAATGTGACCCAGCAAAGCCCGTATCCTTCGTTGATCTTGGCAAGCGCCCTATCCATCATCTCCTGCACCGGATTGCCCTGAGCGCATTTGCACAGATGCAGAGTACGACCTTGACCGGCGGTGTTGAGTCTTCCCCATTGCAGGTCCAGGCCGTTTGGTTGAGTCACAGCTTTCCAGAACTTTCCGCCATGCGACGTGGATTTTTGCAGGAGAACGGATGGAGTGTGAGCGCAGGTGGACAGGTAGGAAGGGTTTGCGGCCATGGATTGCACGACCGTGGTCAGGGCCGTGCGCACTTTAGTCATGTCGTCGGGAGTGCTCGCATCTATTTGCGTTTCAGCAGCTGCACTCCTTTCTACTCCCCCATGGATTGCGGGAAAATGCGCTGGGCAAGCTCATGGAGCATGGCCCTGGTTTCCCTGGTTGCGCGAAAACCCAGTGCCCGGTCCAGAGCGTATGTCACTGGTTGGACCCCTTGTCTGGAAAGAGGCTGGAAACGCACGGTCAGATCAGCCCACCGCAAAAGGGTCCGGGTTGAAAACGTGACCTCGATACTGTTCGCGATTCCGGCTCCAGCTTCACCCATGAAAAGCCTGCGGACCTCGTTTGCGTACTCGACCATTTTCTGTCGGATGCTTTCAGGCAATTTCGGGCAGCATCCCCCAAGGAGCTTCTCCTCAGCTTCCCGTGCAGGGTAGCCCATCTCACAAAGCCAAAAGCGATCCAGAAATGCCAGATTCTGCCTGAGCGTGCCCTGATATAATCCGGTTTCATCGGACCCGCCGTTGGTATTGGCAGTGGACGCGAAACGAAACATCGGGTGCGGGATGATGAGCTCTCCCCCATTCTCGGCAATGCACAGCGCCTCGCCATCAAGAACGCCATTGAGGCCTGTGGCTGTAGCCGGTTCGAGCAGGTCGATTTCATTGAGGAGAAACAACCCACCATATTTCATGGCCAAGGCCAGAGGACCGTACTCGAATTCCATGCTGCCGTTACGAACGGACAGGTGCCCCACCAGGTCGGGGAATTCCAGGCGACTGTGGCCTGTGATCTCGAAGACGGGATAGTTGAGCCTTGATGCGAGCTGCTTGATAGCGCTCGTTTTTCCTGAGCCTGTGGGTCCGAAAACATACAGGGGATCGGATATGTTCATGAGCCAGACTGCGATGTCGCGGCTTGTCTCGTGGAAAATATAGCTGGGATCCGGATTCGGCGTGTAGCTGCATGGGCTTGCATATCCCCTGATAATCCGACCTGAGGGGCTACCGCTAAAGACGGTTCCTGCGTCCAGCTCCATGGGCTGAAGTTTATCAAGCTCATCGCGAATGGTGTTGGTCATAATGTGCTCCATAAAATAGAAATCCCGGCCACCCTGTTACGGGGAGCCGGGATATGTTGATTGAAATTGCTGGGCCTATGGGCATTTGTTGATCTTGCTGATGTTCAGCCGATCAAAGGACTTGCCTTCAGACTCACACCTGGTGATGAGCGCATCCGCGTCATCCTCTCCAAGGACTTTTGAGAGTTCCAAGCGCAATTGGTCCCTGTTCAGGGTGCGTCTTCCAGCTTGAGCCGAAACACGAAAACGCTGACTTCCAGCGCTGATCCAGGACCCGAAGGCATCACTCAAGGCATAGGCGGTCTTCAAGCCATCCTCGACTTCCGAGATCTCTGCCTCCAGTTGGTCCTGCCTAGCTTTCAAGTCCTTGAGTTGCTCCAGCGCGTTGCCCCATTGCGGTTGATCGAGCCCATCGAATTTAGGGCAATCGGCGTTGAATTCGCACCACGAGCACAAGGGATGAAAACCTTGGGCAGTGGACAGGTTGTCGAGGCCTGCGTCATTTTTCTTCAACTCGCCGACGTTGTGCCAGAGGTCCTCGGCTGTTTTGAGGCAGAGATTTAGCATGCTGTCATCCGGCAGATATGGCCCGAACGCCTTGGCATCCGACATGGAGAGGCATAGCACCCAAGCCTCGATATCGACCTCTGAAGGATGGACTGGCATTTCGATACCAAGCTTCTCCCGGCAGATCTGCGGAAACGTAAGCCCGGCACTCCCCTGCCTATCCGCTTCTCCAGGGACGCCAAATGCCGGTTGCTCCCAAAGTGCGCGTAAGAGGCCGACTTGGCCATAAACCTGAGTTTCGTAAGAAGAATACAAGGTTTTGGGCAATTTTTCGCAGCTTTTAAGCTCCAAAATCCGGACCGTGGGCTGTCCTACTGGGCTGACAAAAACGAAGTCCAAATGCGCCTTGATCGGCACCCCATTATGACTCATCACGATCTCCAGTTGCTCGATCACGGACAAGTGCTGCTGCCTGAACACCTGAGCCATTCCGGCCTCAAACCAATGTCCGCGCTGGAAACGAAGTTGTTTGCCGATCAGTCCCTGGACGGCATGCTGATCCAGTTGTTGGTCATGGCCATTACCGAAAAGTTTTTGCCCCACCGCTGCTCGTGGGCACTCCAAGGATCGCCCAATATCCGACATGCCTATGTATTGGCTCCGATCTCCAAGCGATGACGCGGTTCTCTGAGCCGACGATTCAAGAAGCCCCTTGGCGAGCAGCATCATGAGACCTTGGGCTCTGTGCTCTTCAGCTTGCACGATTTCACTCATGCCCTACCCTCCAAAATGACGAAAGCTGCCCGAGTGGAGCAGCCTTCGCTTGTGTTTCTTGTCTGTTTTCAAGACGCTTGCGCATATTTCCACCACATTTTCCTTTGAGGATTCCACTTGAACCCGGCACCAGCCAGAAGCTCCTTCTTGGCCTGGGTGTTACCGGTGGCCACGATGCACACCTGCCCGTCTGTGGCGGTGATCTCCTGGTAGGTGATGCCGTCGAGTTTCGGAAGTTGGACTGGCTGCGGTCGACTGGGAGGAGAAGGAGCACCAGAGTCTTGCAATGCCGGAGCCCTTTTCTGACGTGGACCATTTTTGCCTGAATCCTTGGGCAAGTTTCCGTCAGTGTCTTCCTCAGTCACGATGCCGAGCATGGCGGAAATGGAGTAGCGCCGGATGTAGGTCATGGCGATGCCAAGACCCTGAGGGTCGTTCTTCGGCAAAGGGACAACAGCATGCGATGATTGCCACTCTCCCGACTCAGCATGGACAAGCTTGGTCACAAGCCCAAGATGACCAGGGTCAGATGGGACTGGGTACTGGGTGAGCCAGATGCCGTTGGTCAGCAGCGCTTCACGGCAGGAATCCATGACGCTGTTGAGGGTGGCGTAGTTGGAGTGGGTAAAAGGGTTGAGGCGGTCCTTAGTTGCAGGTTGCAAAACCCGCTGCACTTGGATTAAGGCTTTAGCCAGTTTGGTTGTTTCGGGTGAACAATAATTTTGATCGTGCATAATCGCTCCTTTGTTGGCAGATATAATGCAATCCCGCCAAAACGCACAGGGACGCTTAAGCGGGCATTTTGATGGGCCTTCAAGAAAGTAATATATATTCGAAATATTTTGATAAACAAGTGAACAAAACATCTTTTTTTCAAAAGGGGGTTGCCTTTCAGAGAATATTATTTTTAATGACTAAATTTCATTAATTTTTGCACCCAGATAACACGATGTTCTTCTGTGACTCATGAATTACTATTTTTAACCTAGGAGCTGCTCTTTATGTATAAAAATGATGACGATCAACAATGTACTTGTGGAGAATATTACTGCCGTAAATGCAACGAAGAAAATTTTCGACCAATTACAAAAGAAGAAAAAAAAGCACAAAAACTTCTCAAATATAAAAAATTTATCACTATAGGATATAAATCTTATAGGTATTTAGAAATTTTAGAAAATGAAAACGTTTATTTGATCTCTAATGACACTGACGAAGATTATTTAGAATTAAAGATTAGAGAAGTTTCTTACATTGAAGGAAACACAATACACTTCACAGACACAAATGATAACGACTATACAGCAATAGTCGAAGATTAAGACAAAGAATGAATCAGTCATTACTACAAAAATGGTATTATGTAGCCCTCCAGTAAAATGAAACAAGAACTGCCTCTTTCCAAATTCGGCATGGACCAACTCCTTTGTAGAAGGGGACAAAAAATAGAGATCCCGCTTAAGCGGCCTGTGCGATTAAGCGAATATTTTGATGGGCCTTCAAGGAAGTGATATATATCTGAAATACTTTGGTTAACGAACTTACGGATACGTCACGAATGAATACCAAAGACCTTTATTCAAAATTGTTCCGTAAGTGAATATAATCCGCAAATTCAAGTGATTTAAAAATACCAACAGACCAAGGTGGGCAAATATGAATTCCCCTAAGAAGTTGTCAAAAAGTTATGCATTTTCATTAAAAGAAGGCGTCTATATCGCTTCTGGATGTGTTAAAATGGATGAGCATGGACAAAGAGAAAGTATTTTTGAAGGATACGTGCCAAATATTGCGGAGCGTGAATCATTTTGGATGAAAATTAAAGAGACAAGTGCAGACCAAAGGAATTGCTGTATATTTAAAAACAAAGAAGAATATGTAATTTTTTTATCCACTATCCAAGAACCAAAATCTAAGCGGAAACCACCACTGAAAAAATAGCGTTCTCTCTGTTTCAGAACAGAAAAGAGAGCAGAAAAATAGGATGAAAAGATGAAATCAGATGGTGTATCAACTGCATTTTCTATCATTATGGACGAAATTAGTGCAGTTGAAGAACAATTAAATCTAGAAGGGATCAATGCGTTCAAGAATAGTAAGTACTCGGATGCGCAGAAGCTCAGCGAGTCAGGGAAAGCATTGGGTGTATTCAGAGAAAAACTAGAAATTCTTCGAAATGAGTGGAATTCTGGAATAGATATATCAACGAGAAAAAGAGTCAAAGTTGATCCTGGATATAGTATTAGCCCTCATTCCAAATCAGCAAAAACTATCCTAAGGGTAACAATGCCCAATGGGCGAGTGATCCAACGCCCTACGGCGGCTCAAGCTATGGCTGATGTTATTTATGAACTTGGCATAGAAAAAGTTAGTGCCCTTGGGTATAAAGTATGCGGTGTCGATTTAGTGAGCAGATCTAAACATGAAAAATACGGCCAAACTGCGGTTGATAATTATTATATCTGCACTCACAGCAACACTGAAAACAAGAAAAATCTTCTACTGCAAATAGCAAAAACCATCGGCATAGAACTTCAAATTGAAATTATATAAAAAGAGTACTGTTGACTGAGCTTCCCATCAGACCATTTCTCTAAATTCTTGCTGCAGCCGTTCCAGTTCCGCGCGCAGAGCCCTTTCCTGTTCAACAAAAAAAGTTTCATAATCCCCTTTTAACTGCTCCACCAGCAGCCAAGTGTCGTCGGCCCTAATGCGACCGATTTCCGCATCCAAAGCCACGACCTGCTCCCGAAGCGAACCTATGTGCGCACGAAGCCGGTCCTTGTCGTGCATCTTTTCACTGGCTGCTGCAAAGGCCCCGCCGCTTTCCAAATCGGCCAGAATTTCCTCGACTCGGTCCAAATCATTCAAGCGGTAGGCCTCGTGCAGGGCCTGAAACTGTTTGGCAGCACGCTCCTTGAGTTCCTCGGCTACCATGTCCGGGTGACATAGACGGCTAGCCTTACGGTAAGACACTTTCAGCCGGATCACGTCCTCCTTGGACAGTTCACGAGGGCTGGGGTCAGCCAAAAGCTCCTCGTAATCTCCTTGAAAACGTTGATAATCGCTCTGAGCCTGTTTGCGGGCCTGCTCGAACCGCGCCCTTACATCTTCTTCATCATTGAAGTGTTTGGCTTCAGCGGCTCCCGCAATCATCATCTGCAATTTGAGAATCTCGGAGATAATACCGCCTAAGCGAAGGCTGTACTGCCGGTTGAAGTCGCCGAGCACGTGCAAGACTTCGTCCCGTTCGGAGTTCATCTCCGCCAAACGCCGCTCCAGCCCCTGCAATTCCATCTTCAGGGCTGACACTTCCGGATCTGCATACACTGATACGGCCACGTTGATGATTAGAAAATCTTCGATCCGGGTTAGCGCACCCGGATAATCTAGGGAATCCAAATTAGCCAGAATGGCCTTGAGCCCCTCGGTCTCCTCGGCCATGCCACGGACCTTGCTCACGTGCAGGGCAATGGTTTCCTCGTCCCCAAGGCTGATCGCCGCTTTGATGATCTCCAGTCGTTTCATCAGTCGATGCATTATCATCTCCGTACTCATGATGCCCAAAAGGCTGAGTAAATCAGGGGCGAGCGCTTAAATTCCGCCTGCTAACCCACATGCAAAGGACATGGGAGGACAAGACGGAAGCCTATATTGTCGAACCAACTGCTAGAATAGTCCCCACTTCGGTTTGCGGCACGCAGGTCCTGCGGTAGACAATTCCACCCCCCGCCACGAATCACTCGATTCGTCGCCCGATCCAAATCCTCGCCCGTTTTCCAGGCCGAGCCATCCTGTGGAGCACCCTCATAATTATCATGCCATTCGTCGTGGCACCATTCCCAAACGTTCCCGCTCATCTGATACAACCCCAAGGCATTGGGCAAAAAACTGTCGACCGGTACGGTCTCTCCGCGATACATCCCAGCACTGGAATAGGCTTGGACGTATTTTTCGCTGCAGTCAAAATTGGCCTCATCCGGACCAATGCAATCTCGGCCCGTGCCGAAACGAACACGTTTCCCTTCCTCCCTGGCCGCATATTCCCACTGCGCTTCCGACGGTAGGGCATACATGCGCCCACTCTCTCGGTTCAACCGGGAGATAAAGTCTTGGACATCGTTCCAGCTGACTTCCACCACGGGATAGCGATCCCCTCTTGGATAACCGCTGGGATTTTTTCCCATGACCCGCACCCATTCACCCTGCGTCACCGCGCATTTCCCCATATAAAAGCCTTGAAGCATCACGGTATGCACAGGGTAAGAACCTTCAAACAAGTCATAGTCTAACAGCACATCTCCCATCTCAAAGCTACCACCAGAAACCCACACAAACTCCATGCCCGTAAACAGATCGAGACATTCAGGACCATACGGACCGCCCGAATCTGTTCGCCTCTCAGGAGTCTCAGCCTTGGCCTGCGCCACTGACGTAATTCCCAGGAGTCGTGCTGTAAGTCCAAGCATGTCACGCGTCCGACCCAGGACCACCTCGCTCGCGTTGTTTTTCAGCATCAAAGATGATTTTTCACCGATATCTTTCGCATGAGTCATGACTACTCCTCATCCACTAGCAGTGCGGCAATTTGCCTTGGAGGACGACTTGCAATTGTATATTCATGGTTCCGGTAATTCCGTGTTCGATGCAACAGATGTGAAAAAACGTAAACATGCAGCGCAGGTCAAATCATCTAAAATTGCCATTTCGGCAGACGCTTGAGATACAATCAGACACTCCCGGAGCATCGCCAATCTCCTCGATCCACTGCCCCTCCCCTCTGAATCATTGAATCCTTACTTTACCATGAGGCAAATAATTACAACAACCCTTTGTAATTATATTTAATCTTAATTTTATCTTTAAAGATCTTAAAGATCTTGACAAACCAGCTATGAACTCCTAAATATCAACTACCAACTCAAGGAGGCGTCCAATGAACGATTTCGTCTATGTTCCTATCCCATTAGAATTGTATAAGGACATCCTCATTTATGCACCAGATAATCCGCACACGCTTATTTATGATGTAGTTGAACAGTTTCTTGAAAGGCAAGAAGAAAATTCTGAAAATTTTAAACGAAATGGAATTCACTGGGACAAGTTATTTTTGCCAGAAGGAACTAAAATTAGAACAAAAAGATTCAATAATATTTTAGAATGTGAAATTGTAGACGATCAAATTATTTGGGATGGAAAAATATACAATTCAGTAGCGCAAGTAATAAACTCTATGAGAGGAAATACAATGAATAACGCATGGTTATTCGCAGAAGTTAAAAGACCATCAGACATCAACTGGATACTTGCAGACAATTTGCGAACAAAAAAACGATAAATTTAAACGGAGGTGATCATGAAGGGTTACAGGCTAACATCAATATGCAATTCTCAGTGGGACATGATCATATTTGTTAATTTGAATATTATTAGCAAACTATACTCAAAAGACATCAAATCTCCGTTTACAGTAAAAAATCTAACAGAGTACAACCTATTGACATTGAATAAATATATACTTCCGCTTTTTGGAGTAAACAAGCACAACAACACGCAAGTTGAAACCATTCAAAGCAGAATTAATACACTTTATCGCGAAAAATTTATCGACAGAATTCCACGAGAATATTGTTTTCTGACAAAAAAAGGGGAGCAAGAAGCTATCCGCGTATACAATGAATTCATTAGGTATTTTTCTGAAGCAGATATTTTTATATCGAATATTGAAAACAAATTCATCAATTCAAATATTGATGATTTTAATGAATTCTTTTTCAACATAGACAATGCATATAAAATTCTTGTCAAATTTGAACTCATCGCCCAAGAAACTGCAGAAACGAACTTAAGAATTCTTAACGAAAGAAAATCAAGAATAATGTCTTCTAAAAATGACGAAATTTCATCGATAATGAAAAAAAGAGAAGAACTGATCAATAACAATGCCCATCTTCTTGAAAAACTAGGCTTGACAAAAAAGCAGGCATTAAAAATTGCAACAAAGAAGCAAATATCCTCATAATAACCAGCAGGACACACCATGAAAACATCAAGGCACGCAAACAAAAGAATTCAGCAACGCGGAATACCCTCATCGGCCATAGATCTTGCATTATTATTCAGCACTCCAAATTTTAATAAAGGAAAAGGGTCGCTATCGTGCACCTTAACTAGCAAAAATATAGCTGAAGCACGCACTTATATTGGAAGGTTAATGAATGATCTGGATCATCTCAAGAACAGAACAATTGTTACAAACGAATCCACTTCAATGATCATCACTGTGTACTAAAACAATCAAAATATGATTTATTTTAATTCAATCAACAAAAATCAATTCTCCAAAAATTTTGGATTTCCGGCAACCCAAACCCCAAAAAGCGGAATACGCGAGGTCGCCTCAAGGCGTTGAATTGCGTCCATTTGAGCATCAACCCCAAACAATTTCATGAAAACTTGATAATCCTTCCAACCGGCATTTTTGGGACTGAATGAATGGATCACAAGCACTGCGGCGGCAGCCCTGTATTGTTCTCCAACGATGATAGCCGATGCGGCTCTGTGCAGGAGTTGATATCGAACCAACGCAGAAGGGCTGGATTCAAGACCGAGCGTACGTTCCAGAAATGCCATACGTGCCTTTTTCCCAGCAGAGGCATCCTTTCGCCATGCCTCAATGGTCGGGCCAAAGGACTCATTCACTTTGCCTTCCACCATGACAACGACCGGCCCAGCCACGGACCGGGCGAGAACGAAAATATCATTTTGGGACGCTCGATTACCTCCGGGCAAGCACACCTTGAATTCGGGAACTGCAAGGATTGGAGTCAATTCTGCGAGCAAGTGCTCATTGTTCATCGCAAATGGCTGCGCCACTTCAGGCGGAAATCCATCGGATGCTTCCCAGCAATGAGCCAATGCCCTAGCTGAATAACCTCTCTTCCACTGCTTAGCCGGATCCGCCAACAAATTCTTCCAGTACTGAGGTCCAGACGTAAATGCGAGGATACGGCCCATGTTTAATTCCTCCCAGCGTCCAGTTACGCATCATTGAGCGAGCTGAATTGTGTGCAGCCGTTACGCCGCCCACTCCTTGCACAACAGCTCCGCCTGCATAAGCACCGTCTTCACCGCCTCTGACTGGAGGTCCGGTGGATAGCCGTACTTGTTCAGAATGCGCTTAACCATCACGCGGATCTTCGCCCGTGCCCTTTTGCGTAACGTCCAATCTACCTTATCATTCTAAATTAGTTCAACTCTGCCGTAGAAGCAACCCTGATATGATAAGAGCCAAACAGGTTACCCGCATATTCGTCCCAACAGCCTGGGACGATATCCAAAATTATCGACGAAATGGCTTCAGATTTTTTTTATGGAAAGCATATCTCGACAGCTGTCTGACAAGAACCAATTATCGGCACGAATCCAACAACGCAGACCAACATGTCTTACAGCCTAAAATTCTTGACACTTTCGCCCAGCTAAGGCTTATCATAATGGCTGCAACAAAATGTGCAAAATATCTCAGATGCGCATGCACCAGGAGGACGAGGAGGAAATGGCTCAGGTCTTTGGATCAGCAGGCAAAAGTGCTTTTGCCATGGGAAATTCGCGGTACAAGGATATGCTTTCTCGTATCGCACTACCCATGCTTTCGTCACTGCTGCTGATACCTGTCGCTTATTATCTGCTGACCCATGGGCACCTTTACTGGGGTCTCGGGGTCGCTGTCTTCTATTTCGTCTCCATCAAGTCGCTTGAACAAGCCGGGCTCAAGCTTAAAAAACGGATTTCCGACGCCGACACCGGCGCCAATGCTGAACAAGTCGTCGCCGAAGCCTTGCAAGAACTCCCAGACGATTACTACGTCTTCCATGACCTCGAATTCCCCGGTTTCAACATCGACCATGTCGTGCTCGGCCCTAACGGCATATTCCTGGTGGAGACCAAGAGCCAAAAAGGGAACATAACCAAAAAAAAACGACGTCCTGCTCAGAAACGGGCGTAAATTCTTCAAGGATTTTTTGAATCAATGCTGGAGCCAGACCTACTCGCTCCGGGACCACCTGGGCGCGGAGAGACTTGGCGGGCTGTCGATCAAGCCAATCCTTTGCTTCTCGCGGGGATTTGTCGAAATTCGCGGACCGGTGAAAGGCGTTGATGTACTGAACATCCGTTACCTTCGGCCGTTTATCCTTTCCCAACGCGGAAGTCTTCCGGACCAGGCGAGGGATCAAATCATCCCCTTTCTGGCCGCTGCGTTGTCCGACCCGGCGGCACAAGCCGGCCCAATGGTCCACCAATCTCAAACTGGCGGCATTGTATGCCCGAAGTGCTTTCATGAGCGCACAAAAAACGACGACCTGCACTTTAGCGCAGGCGAATGCCCAAAATGCAGCGTCATCTACGCCCGCGCGCAAATAAATGCGCATGAACCACACCCTACTGCTGAACCCACAAGCACCAAGGATCTCCCCCCAATAGTAATCGCTTTGCTGCCCTTTCTGCCAAAGCGATTCCCATTCACTCTGCTTGCAGCCGTTGCCATGGCAAACCGAAAACCGACAATAACGAATTTTTCGTGGAATATCCTGGCGCTAAAATTCGCAGCATGTGCTCTAGCCGCCCTCCTCTTGATCGGCGCGTACAAAACCATGCAGGCCACCGTGTCCGGCTTTTTCAGCCCCACACAAACGCTAACCAAGCAGGCCCCAGAAAAGCCTATTCCAGATGAGCCACATCCAATTCTTTCGGCAACATTTCCACTTACGCACGCGGTCTCATCGGATAATTCCGCAAAGGCGATCACTTTCGTCTTTGAGGAAGATCGAGGACAGAATGTGATACTGCTTTTTTTCGACACCAAGGCCAAGACTCTCGCCTTACGGGCCTGCGTTCGCGCGAACGAGAAATTGACCACGACACTGCCCCGCGTCGACTTGGGCTATGTCATTGTCACCGGTCCTCTCAAGCAGGGCTCCAAAGAACACACTCAGAATCGAAGAAATCCCTTATTCCCTTGAGTTCTCAGACGAAAGCGGGCAACGTTGCGCTCATTCAGGCCACGTCGAACATGTTTCTTCAGAAGGGGGCACAAGCTCTCTTTCGGAAGCGAAAATCTGGGTCAAGGCTGGCAGCGCGGCAGAATCTTCAGATGCCGGGAAGTGCCGCAACCTATAATCTTAAGGATCGTTTAGTATGGTAAGATCTGATAGTAACAAAAACGGCGGAAACCTCGGTTTCGAGGCCGAGATGTTCAAAGCCGCTGACAAGCTGCGCGGCAATATGGAGCCATCCGACTACAAGCACGTCGCACTCGGGCTCATCTTTCTGAAATACATCTCGGACGCCTTCGAAGCCAAGCACAAGACCCTGCTGGCCGAAGACCCGCAGGCGGCCGAGGACAAGGACGAATACCTTGCCGACAACGTTTTTTGGGTCCCGAAGGACGCTCGCTGGTCGCATCTGCAGGCCAACGCTAAGTTGGCCACCATCGGAACCTTGATCGACGATGCGATGCGCGCCATCGAGAAGGACAATGAATCTCTCAAGGGCGTGCTACCCAAGGACTACGCCCGGCCTTCGCTCAATAAGGTGATGCTCGGCGAGTTAATCGACCTGATTTCTGGCATTGCCCTTAATGAAGAAGGGCACGCCTCCCGCGACATCCTGGGGCGTGTTTACGAGTATTTCCTTGGCCAGTTCGCAGGCGCTGAAGGCAAGCGCGGTGGCGAGTTTTACACGCCACGATCAGTTGTACGCGTCTTGGTTGAGATGCTGGAGCCCTATCAAGGCCGTATCTATGACCCTTGCTGCGGCTCGGGCGGGATGTTCGTCCAGTCCGACAAATTCGTTCAGGAGCACGGCGGCCGCATTGGCGACATTGCCATCTACGGACAGGAATCGAACTACGTTACGTGGCGACTGGCCAAGATGAACCTGGCCGTGCGCGGCATCGATTCCGACATTCGGTGGAATAACGAAGGCAGCTTCCATAAGGACGAGCTGCGAGACCTCAAGGCCGATTACATCCTTGCCAATCCCCCCTTCAACATTTCTGACTGGGGCGGCGACCGTCTGAGGGAAGATGTTCGCTGGAAGTATGGAGTCCCCCCAACCGGGAACGCTAACTATGCTTGGTTGCAGCACATTGTTCACCACCTCGCTCCTAATGGCATTGCAGCAGTCGTGCTCGCGAATGGCTCGCTGACATCAAACCAAACTACCGAAGGACAGATCCGCCAAGCTATGATTCAAGGAGACGTGTTGGCTTGTGTTCTGACCCTTCCAGTTCAGCTTTTTTACTCAACACAAATTTCAGCGAGCATCTGGGTGCTAGCCCGAAACAAGAATTTCCCGGGAGGAACAAAGCGTCGCGGGGAAGTCCTATTCATAGACACGCGTGCGCTTGGCAGCTTAGTTGATCGCACAAGGCGGGAGTTTTCGGATGTCGAAATTTCCAAGATTGCAGACGCCTTTAAGCGCTGGAAAGGTGTTGCCAATACCGCGCCGTACTTCGACGTTCCCGGCTTTTGCCGTTCTGTAGATATTAAGACGCTTGAAGGTCATCGTTGGGCACTAGTTCCTGGACGCTACGTCGGCTTTGATCGGAGCGAATTATCAACGACCGCCATTGGGAAATTGAAGGATGATTTTGCCGAGCTGAAGGCAGCATTGACCAAATTACCAAACGAAATCGAACAATCAATTACGATTTTTGAGGAGCTTTTCCATGGCTGAAGCATTCTTGGATCATCCATCGGGATGGAAGGTTATCACGCTCGAGCCAAAGAAGGGTTCATGCTACATTGAAAGGGTTGAAAGTGGAGGGACTCCGAGCACCACGGTTGATGAGTATTGGGATGGGGATATCCCATGGCTGACCCCAAAGGAAATAACAAGAGGAAACGAGGCACTATATGTGTCATCCACCGAGAGAAACATTACTAAACTCGGGATGCAATCGAGCGCGGCCAAGTTGATGCCCGTGGGAACGGTGATGCTTAGTAAGCGCGCCCCTGTAGGGGCAGTGGCAATCTCAACAGTACCCATGTGCACCAATCAGGGTTTTCTGAACTTTGTTTGCGGCGAAAGGCTCCTTCCCACTTATCTTGCCTATTGGTTCGTGGCAAACAAAAGATACTTAGACGCAGTGGCAAACGGATCTACTTATCCAGAGCTTTACAAAGGAGACTTGTTTGAATTTGAAATGGCCGTTCCTTCTATTGAAAAGCAAAAAAAAATACTCAGGACCATTTCTTCAGCTAAACAGCTTGCACTTTGCTTAGATGCAACTTCTCACTCTGCAATTGAAGTGGCAGATGTTCTCAAATTGCAAAATCTCCGGGATCGCATTGATCATTTTTATGGGGCACTCCTGCCAATCATCCTGTCAGGAAGATTGATCGGGGAGCTGCCATGATATTGTGCCGAATAAACGCCTGTCGAAAAATTGAAGGTCATAGAGGACAACACGACATCTATCCTTCTGCTCCCTGGGCCTTCCTGACGTCAAAGGATAAGGACAAACTTACCAAAGCAGGCTTCGCAACACCGCGCGGAGGAGCGAAAGGAGCGTATCAAAATCATGTTCTTCGGAGCAACAAGGTAATCGTTCCGTTCGAGCGCCTTGGACAAGCTCCCCTGGCGAACTATCAGGACGGTTACGTTATTCGATTATTCCCTGACCAGTATTTTGACGGCCCTGGTCAGGTAAAGCCGGCGTTCGGCCAACCCAACACACCCCAGGTTGGAGTTGATGCATTTGTTCTATATCGCACACACGATCAACTAGCTAATTTTCCACCTTTGCCTGGCTGGAATGTCAGATCACTGTCACTGAATGGGGTGCCAGTCACAGAACGTGTTGCTGGCGCCATAGATACAGGAGAATATGTTCTGAGAATAGCGGCTCATGGAAACAATGCCGCCCGATCAGAAGGCCCTCCACAAGGCATCTTCGCGCCGGAGTATGCCACGACGAACACGAACTATCTTGCTAAGTGCGTTCTAGCTTGGTTGACAGCTCATACCGCCGACAGTCCGTACGTGGCAGCACAAGCGCAGCACATTGAGGAAGTACTTCAGGATGCCGGGCTATTTCAACCGCGAAAATGGGAGTAGTAGTGACAACCGAAAATTGACCATCTGTGCTCACCGAATTCTGACCACCCTGAGACGTGTTTGTTGTTCTGGACGCTCTGAGGGCGATCGTCCTACCTCTGCCAACTGGTAGCCTTCT
>Ga0180007_10001973_pt1 | contig 25648 bp, 31 predicted proteins | sample MM_PC_MetaG_FD_121122 | JGI IMG/M metagenome (GOLD analysis project Ga0180007, IMG submission 121122) | Groundwater microbial communities from the Aspo Hard Rock Laboratory (HRL) deep subsurface site, Sweden - MM_PC_MetaG | ecosystem: Environmental > Aquatic > Deep subsurface > Groundwater... | reverse complement strand
CACCCTGTTTGTAAACACAATGAGCGACGACTCGCTCACTTTTTTATATTCATAAAAATAGAAAAAGATTGCCGCAATTCATCCCACAGCTAAAGCAACGGGATTTCTTGCGGGACTTTAAAATGTGCGGTTTGATGGCGCTCGTTTTTTGGATGCTCAAGATGCTAACTCCACACTTAAGTGTGGAGTTTTCGCAAACATCTTGACATAAAATAAAGCGCAAACAGAGCACCAATCCCAGAGAATATAACAAAAAGCTTATGCGCTTGATTATTGTACCTATTATGTGTGCTTCCAACTATAAAGACCAAAAGCAAAACAGCAAGAGATATCAGACCCGTGGCACAACTTGAATCCGAAAAGCGAACCATACGGCCCGTTCTGCACATCCGAGCACCCATTCTTCTGAGTAGGATCAATAATACAAACACCCTCCTCATTTCCAATAGACTTAGAATATGTCAAATACCCAGACAACGCAATTAACAAAACCAACAATACATAAATGACAGTCCTAACTCTTCTCTCTCTCATTGAATACAAAAAAAGAGCAGATTTATAAGAATTTCTTTGAAGTCAATTTCATTAGAAAACGCATGATCCCGCTAAGTAAAATCGGTTTGCGATTTTTCATTCGAACGAGACAAGCTCATCCGAGGGATTCAAACCCAGTGTTACAAAATTACCCCCGGGACCTTTGTTTTATTTTTAAGTTAATCTTATAAATCTCTTACTCCTTTAACTTAGATGTGTCAAGATTTGCATTTACTTTCTCACGAACTAAAGTGGGGAGTTTACGTAAAATGCAAATCTTGATGTATGAAATCTTGGTGACTAATGAATTCGAAAAAGATTACAAAAAGTGTGATAAGTCTATCCGAAACAGAATCAATAAAGAAATTGAGCAATTGAAGACAAATCCTTTTTCTGGGAAGCCGCTTGGATATAATTTCTTTCGGGAAAATAAAGTTGGGAACTACAGAATTTACTATTTGGTTTTTGAGAAGCAAGTAATCGTATTTGTTGTTGCGATTAGTTCAAAGAAAGACCAACAAAAAACTATTGACAAAATAAAGAAACTCCTACCAGATTACAAGAAAGAAATTGAAGACAAATGGGGCGAGAGTTAGCTTTGTTTAGCCTTCTCCCACGACTTGACTCTTCCAGCCTTGATATCCTCAAGCCCTCTGACTAGTTTAACTAATAGTTCTTCGTCTATGTCTGCCTTATTTTTCAAGGTGAAATATTCTTGCTTTGATATTTTCATTGTTTCCATGCTTTTTCTAAGAGGTTGAGGTTTTTATGATTTTTGGTTATGGTGTTTCGAACATAGTGCCATAAAATTACCTCAGAACCTTAGTTAAGAATAGAATTATAAAAAAAGAATTAAGCTCGATTTTGATTATCTGTTGAAGGATTGTATGGTTTACCGTTTAGATAACTAGCTACCCTCAGCCTTCCATCATCTCCAACCTCTGTAATAGTTGTTATCTGATGTCCGGCAGGTCTACTAACCCGTCTGACAAAATTCCCTTCAAGATCAATAGTTAGTTCTTGATAACCATCACTTCCTGCTAATGGTCTGTCTTCACTAGTTGGAGTAACTGCTAACATAGCAATCCCCGCCAACAGGTGTTTCAATTTGGTTCTCATATTCGTTTTTCTTATTTGTAACATCCTTTAAGGTTATAATTTTTACAGAACACTAAACTATATAAACCTTTCTATTTATCACTACTGAAGAAAGACGATGATCCCGCTGGGATTCGAACCCAGGACCTCTGCCTTTCTGATAAGTTTCATCTTTTATCAGAGCAGCGCTCTAACCAGGCTGAGCTACGGGATCGCGCTTAACAGAATTTTAACATAAACTTATTTTATAAAAGTTGTCATCTAAGAGGATTTGTTGAAAAAGTCGAAATCTCCCTATTTATCTTGCAACAAATTACCAAATCTTTTGAGCGATAGCGAAGAAGATTAGGAGTAACAGGGAGTGATGGGAAGGAACAAGATAACTCTAATAAAATACTTTCAACAAGTCTCATCTAAGAAACTTACTCTCTTCCGTCTGACCACCAGCCAAAAACTCCACCAACAACTTGTTCTTCAAAATTGAGTACTTTCTCAACGGAAGATTGATAGGAACAGAGTTTACATAAACTTTCTTATCACCAATTGCTTTTATCTCATAACCATTTTCCAATTTAGAAACAAAAACATCTTCTGCAGAACAAACTCCTGGAGTAAACAACTCATACACAACCCTATCGCTGAATCTTTTAACATTCGCCTTTGCCTTCGCCCTCGGCAGCGAACTAATTTTCTTTAATTGCTCCTCACTGATTTCTCTCTTCACAATTTTTTTCTTCTGCTGTTTCCTAATCGACCTGCCTTGAGCATCAAAAGGCCCTGAAATTTTTATACTAATTCCATTTGGAAACGTTCTGACTTCTGCTCTCTCTAAATCTCTATCAATGTCCTTAACTTGGCTCTTAAATTGTTTATCAAAATTTTTCATCATACTGTTAATCATAGAACCTACAAGTTTATCCATCACCCCAAACCCCTGCATCGGAATTTCTTCTTCGTAGTCTTCAAAATCATTCTTACCCAACAAACCAAAATCCTCGCGTTCTTTTCTAGAATCAACAAAGTTATTTCCACAATGCGGGCAAAAACTAAATTTCTCCTCGCTCCGAGCTCCACATTCTTCACATTTCCTCTGATTCTTATTTTTTTTATCGAAAAGCATCTTTCCAGAGAGAATGCCAGACTTTTAAACTTTTTGTTGATGTGAACTACCCTACATCCACCAAAGAGAGGTATAATACTATTATTAAAAAATCCAGCGAGAGGTTAGCGAGCATATTGTTGTTTGCTAAGTGTAAAGATGTTCCAATTGAATAAAAAAACCAAAACATTTAAATAATATGTATACACTCAATGTATACACCAAAAAAGCCTACAATGAAAGATATATTTGACGCCAAGATTTCATGCAAAAACTGTAATGTAGAAATGAAACCAATGGTGTTAATAAAAAAAGGTTTTAAACTTCGCGCTGTGAACTGTCCAAAATGCAATGAAGGGATAGTTCATCCCTTTGACTTACACAAATTACAGCACTACAACGACCTAAAAAGAAAAACCTACAAAGTAAAACTAAGAGTTGTTGGGAACAGCCACGCTATAAGCATCCCGAAAGAAATAGTAAATTTTATAAACGAGATGAATAGTAATATGTCCAGACATATGAATGACATGGTTCACTTATGTTTAGAAGACTTTGGAAAGTTAAGTTTAGATTTTATTCACAATCAAGACCAGAGGAAAAAATGGTAAAAAATGATTCAAAGAATGCAAGGTTGGAAGTAGTGGAATCACTGCAAGATGATGTCCATAAGGGAGTAGCCAGGATTGACCCCCAAATAATGAGAGACATGGAACTTGTTCGTGGAGACATAATCTCTATTAGAGGAAACCGAGAGACATTAACTATTGTTGATCGCGCATACCCTGCAGATGTCGGAGAAAATATTATCCGAATCGACGGTTTAATAAGAAAAAACGCCAGAGTCGGAGTAGGTGAACAAGTTGATGTTAAAAAAGCACTTGCAAAACCCGCAAGCAAAGTTATAATCGCTCCGGTTCAGCAAAATATTATGGTTCAGACTAACGACCCATCTGGCCTTAGAAACAGCTTGTTGGGAAGACCTGTTGTTAAAGGAGATATAATTTCACTAGGAGGTATGCAAAGACGCAGAGATGTTGTGGGTGAAGGTTTCCCAGATATTTTCGGAGACCTTCAGGATTTGTTCAGCTCTCAAGGATTTCCAGGAAGTTTTCAGCAAATTAGGTTCGTTGTTATCTCAACATCTCCAAACCAGCCGTGTTTCATAAACGAAAATACAGAAGTTGTGTTAAATCCAAAAGCTGTTGATATTTCAGAAGATGCAATTCCAGATATCGCCTATGAGGATGTTGGAGGTATGCAAGATGAAATTAAAAAAGTTAGAGAAATGGTAGAACTCCCATTGAAACACCCAGAACTATTTGAAAAATTAGGAATTGACCCACCAAAGGGCATCCTTTTACACGGCCCTCCCGGAACAGGTAAAACCCTCTTAGCAAAAGCAGTTGCAAACGAATCCGAAGCAAACTTCATTTTACTAAATGGCCCGGAAATAATGTCTAAATTCTATGGCGAATCAGAGAAAAAAATCAGAGACATCTTCGAAGACGCAGAAAAAAACGCGCCATCCATAATCTTCTTCGATGAAATTGATGCAATCGCTCCAAAAAGAGAAGACGTGCAAGGAGAAGTTGAAAGAAGAGTCGTCTCACAACTGTTAAGCATGATGGACGGCTTAAAATCAAGAGGAAAAGTCATCGTCATCGGCGCAACAAACCGTGTAAATTCTCTAGATCCAGCATTACGCCGCCCAGGGCGATTCGACAGAGAAATCGAAATATCAGTTCCTGGGAAAAAAGGCCGCCTTGACATCCTAAAAATCCACACAAGAAACATGCCTCTTGCTAGAAATATAAATCTAGAAGAATTAGCTGGCAAAACCCACGGCTTTGTCGGTGCAGACCTTTCAGCCTTAACAAAAGAAGCAGCAATGAACGTTCTAAGAAAAATGCTCCCAGCACTGAAGTTAGAAGAAGACGAACCAATTCCAAAAGAAGTTCTAGACAAAGCAATCGTCCGCCCAGAAGATTTTGAAGAATCTCTTAAGGTAGTAAGGCCAAGTGCAATGAGAGAAGTCTTTGTAGAAGCTCCTAACATCGGTTGGGAAGATATCGGTGGTATGGAAAAAACAAAACAAGAATTAAAGGAAGCTGTCGAATGGCCAATCAATAATCCAGAGGCATTTAAAAGACTCGGTATAAAAGCTCCAAAAGGAATTTTACTCTACGGCCCACCCGGAACAGGAAAGACATTGCTTGCAAAAGCAGTCGCAAAAGAATCAGAAGCAAACTTCATCCAAGTAAAAGGCCCATCCTTACTAAGCATGTGGGTCGGGAAATCAGAAGAAGGAGTTAGAAAAGTCTTCGAAAGAGCAAGACAAGTCGCCCCATGCGTAGTCTTCTTTGACGAAATAGATTCCTTGGCAGGAAAGCGAGGAATTGAACAAGGAACAAAAGTCACAGAACGTGTTCTTAATCAATTGTTAGCTGAAATCGACGGTTTAGAGGGTCTCAAAGACGTAACAATCATCGGAGCTACAAATCGCCCAGACCTACTTGACCCTGCTTTGCTCCGCCCAGGCCGCTTCGACAGAATTATCTTAGCAGACGTTCCAGACGAAGAAAGCAGAAAGAAAATTCTTGAAGTGCACACTAAAAAAACTCCCCTAGCAAAAGATGTTAAAATCTCTGACCTAGTAAAACTCACAGATGGCTTTGTCGGAGCAGACATTGAAGCTCTTGTTCGTGAAGCTGCGCTAAATGCTCTCCGTAAAGATCCTGAAGTAAAAATAGTAACAAAAAAAGACTTCGACGAAGCTCTCAAGAAAGTAAAGCCCAGCGTCTCACACGACACAGCACAACGCTACAAAAAGATTGAAAATCACTATCTCCAACGTGCTAAGGCCGGCCTAGAAGCAGGACCTTTGTATACGGGATAGAAAAAAAATGAACTTTTTCAACGATGACCCTTTTGACAGCATAGTAAAAGAGTTCTTTGGAAACGCAGCAGCCCGAAGACAGAACAAAGACGATTTTATTCAAGGTGAAGAAGAAGACAGAACCTCAGATTTCTTCGAAGATGAGAAAAAAGTGTACTTAATCTTCGAACTCACTGGATTCACAGAAAAAAATGTTCAAGTTGTCGTAAAGAACCAAGAACTAGAAGTGCGAGCACAAAAAAAAGACAACACAAAAACTCAACCTTATTTAATCCAAAAACTTCAAGGAGGAACTCTCATCAGAAAGATAATTCCAAAATTTGCGAACCCAAAAAAGTTTGCATACACTGTAAAAAACGGAGTATTAGAAATAATATTTGACAAAAAATGAATTCCCAAAACCAACTAGAAATAGCAGAATCTTTTCAAGAGGACATAGACAAAGGAATAGCAAGAATTCCCTCTACAATAATAAACTCCCTTGGTCTTGAATCTGGAGATATTATAGAAATAAAAGCCAAAAAAACTTCAGCGGTTAAAGTAATGAGAGCCCTCACCGAAGAAAAAGAAATAATCAGACTAGATGGAACAACACGTTCAAACATTGGCGCTTCAATTGGAGACAAGATATCATTCCAAAAAATAAAAATCCAGGAAGCAAAAAAAATAACTCTCTCACCCCTGCAAGAAGTAAGGTTCAGCAACGACCCAACAGAATATTTCCACAATAAACTCCTCCACAAACCACTTACATTAAATCAAAAAACAGTCATTGATGTTTTTGGAACACGCCTTTCTTATATCGTGACTAAATCGGATCCAAAAGGAAGCATAATCATAACGCCCCTAACAAAGATTCTAGTTTCTGACTCACCATACGCTGGAGATTTCAAAGAAACCGGAATAAGTTATGAAGATATAGGTGGTCTAAAAAGTGAAATCGAGATGATCCGTGAAATGGTAGAACTTCCCATGAACCATCCAGAAGTTTTCCAAAAGCTCGGAGTCGGCGCACCGAAGGGAGTTCTTCTAACAGGCCCGCCCGGAACCGGTAAAACCCTATTAGCAAAAGCCGTTGCAAACGAAACAGACTCTTCTTTCTTCTCCATAGCAGGCCCAGAAATAATGTCAAAATATTACGGAGAATCTGAAAAACACATCAGAGAAGTTTTCGAACAAGCAGAAAAAAACGCTCCCGCAATAATATTCATAGACGAAATTGATTCAATAGCACCAAAGCGAGGCGAAAGCACTGACCAAACCGAGAAAAGAATCGTCGCCCAACTTTTAACCCTAATGGACGGTCTAAAGACCAGGGGACAAGTTGTTGTAATGGCTGCAACAAATCGCCCAGACGACATTGATACCGCCCTAAGAAGACCGGGCAGATTTGACAGAGAGCTAAGAATAAATCCGCCAGATGAACCAGGAAGAAAAGAAATTCTAAGGATCCACACGAGAGGAATGCCTTTAGAAAAGGATGTAAACTTCGAAGAAATCGCAACAAAAACAATCGGCTACACCGGAGCCGATCTCGAAATGCTTTGCAAAGAAGCCGCGCTAAAAGCACTGAAACCTCATTTTACAAAACTGAAAAACATTCAGGAGAAAGTTCCAACGGAAATTTTAGACAAAATAAAAGTCTCAAGACAAAATTTCATAGATTCAATCGCCCACGTTGAACCATCAGCAATGCGCGAAGTCCTGATAAAAAAACCAAACATCCATTGGTCTGATGTTGGAGGCCTAACAAAAGCTAAAGAAAAACTTAGAGAGCTTGTCGAACTCCCAATTCTAAGACCAGACCTTTTCGTCCAGGCCGGAATCAAACCATCAAAAGGAATCCTTCTTTACGGACCGCCCGGAACAGGTAAAACTCTCCTAGCAAAAGCCGTCGCAACAGAATCAAACGCAAACTTCATTTCAGTCAAGGGTCCAGAACTAATCAGCAAATGGGTCGGAGAATCAGAAAAACACGTCCGGGAGATTTTCAAAAAGGCACGACAAGTTTCACCATCGATAATATTTTTTGACGAGTTCGACTCAATATCAAAACAGAGAGGCTCTTCAGTTTCAGATTCAACAGAAAGAGTAGTAAACCAACTCCTAACTGAACTCGACGGAATTGAAGAACTGGAAAAAGTGATAGTAATCGCGGCAACAAATAGAAAAGATCTGATCGACCAATCTCTTCTCAGACAAGGAAGAATCGACGCGATGGTTGAACTACCAATCCCAGACAAAGAAACACGTAAAGAAATTTTCAAAGTCCACACAAAAAACATGCCTTTAGAGAAAAACATAAATCTTTCAGATTACGTTAGTAAAACAGAAGAGAAAACGGGCGCAGACATCGAAGCAATCTGCCGTAACGCAGGCATGAATGCAATAAAAAAGTTCTACACGAAAAAAACAAAAGAAAAAATGACAATAACCCAAGATGATTTTGAAAATGCATTCAACGAACTTTATCCTTTGGAAAAAACTAAAAAGGAGGAAAAGAAAAATGAAAAGAATAACTGATGAAATGCGAAGAATGCATAGAAAAATGAACCATTGGTTCAGAAACTTCGACGAAAACCCGTGGAACTTTGATGAAGAAGACTTTTCAAGCTACAGAAAAGCACGCGTGGAAGCTCAAGAAACCGATGAAGAATTCCTAGTTGCAATAGAACTCCCTGGAGTAAACAAAAAAGACATCGAGCTAGAAGCAGAAAACAATGTTTTAGTGATAAAAGCAGAATCCAAACAAGAGAAAGAAAACAAAGAAGAGAATTCTTACAGTTACACAGAATCTTACTCAGGGTTTTACAGAACAATTCCCTTGCCAGAAAACGCAGACACAGAAAAAATTGACGCAGAATACACCAAAGGTGTTCTAAAACTCCGCATCCCAAAGAAAGAAAGCAAGAAGAAAGGCAAAACGATCCAAATTCGTTAAATTTATTTAGTACTTTTCTTTTGTTTAAAACATGAAACTCCAAGTCCCTTTCTTCAAACAAACAACCCCTTACAATTGCGGCCCAATGGCATTGAGAATGGCTCTTGCTTATTTGGGAAATGATCCAGGCAAACTCTTGAGGAAAAGACTGATATAAAAGAAGGTAAAATGATTTTTACAGTACAGTTAACAACTGCTTCCTCTTCTCTGGGACATAGAACAAAATTCTTTTCAAAAACATTGGCATGTAATCCAGATAATTTTAATACAGATTTTTACAAAAGATATGCTGAAGAAAGAGCATTGGAGCAAACTGAAAAACTAGTCAGAGACGCAAAACAACAAGGTGTTGAATTAATAGAAAAATCTCTTTCCCTAGAGGAATTATTGGCCTTCGTAACGGAAAACAGTCTGCCAGTCGTTTTAATTAATTGGCATGTCATAAGTGGGGAAGACAGTTATCACAGGCACTTTGTTCCAATCGTCGGTTATGATGAGAAGAATGTTTACATCCATCAACATGGCCTGAGAGATACGCAAGAGTTTATGCCCGTAGCGAGAGATCTCTTTGACAAAGCAAGAAAAGCCCCTGGAACAGATGAAGATGTTATGGTTGTTTACAAAAAGTCTTAAAAACATCCCCCTCCTTTTCCCATCATGAAAAACTTCTCACCAAAAAATAAATTCCTTTGGGACCCCTGGCTCATCAAACACAAAGGCAATTACCACGCATTTTACTTACAAACCAAAAAAACAAAGGACTTCCACAAAAGACACGACAAAAACGTTTCAATCGGCCACGCTATCTCAACGGATCTACTAAACTGGAAAGAACTCCCAACCGCTTTCAAGCCAGGTAAAAAAGGCGACTGGGACGACTTAGCATTATGGACTTGTTCTATAATAAAAAAAGGAAAAAAGTTCTACATGTTCTACACAGCCAGAGATAAAAAAACCCGTACACAAAAAATCGGCCTCGCCACATCTGAAAATCTAAAAACATGGAAAAAACATAAAGACAACCCCTTGCTTGGAGCAGATGAAAAATTCTACGAAACACACAACAAAAAAAACAAACTCGGCAAAGCAGGCACCTGGCGCGACCCATTTGTTTTTAAGGATCCAAAATCGAAAAAATACCACCTGACAATCTCAGCCCGTTCTAAAGACAAGCCAAAAGAATACGACGGCTGCATCGCCCTAGCTGAATCAAAAAACCTAATCAACTGGAAAACCCTCCCCCCAATTCTCTACCCAAAAAAATACGATGAAATGGAAACCTCTCAAATTGTTTTCCACAACAAAAAATACTATCTTTTCTTCTCAGTGCCTTACAAAAAAAGTTACTCACCGAAATGGGCAAGAAAAGCAGGCTCACACATCGGCCTACATTGCTATGTCTCAAACTCCCTCAAAGGAAAATACAAACCAATTAACAAAGGCGGCGTCATCCTGGACTGCAAAAAAAAGATCTACGGCTTCAGATTAATCAAAGACAAAAGCAAGTACTATGCAATCGGCTTCCTCAGAGAAAAAGATGGAAAATTCCTCGGCAAACTCTCCTTTCCAATTGAGATTAATTTTGATTAATCAATCCTTCTTCACAAAACAAAACACAACAAAAATTATAAACTCCAAAGAAGATAAATTAAAATGAGACCTGGAATAGAACCACCAAAAAGATGGGAGGGTATCACTCTCGGAAGACATTATGGGACAAGACAAGCTGCTGTAAGAGACCTTCCTCCAAGTCAATCTAGTGAAAGACTTATATCATTTGGACCTTGTAGCGAAATTTTTGCTAAGGAAGGAAGCTCTCCTTCTCAACCACATGAAGCTACATACAACCCAGCACAAAACCAAAGTTAACAATAACCAACCCATCTTTTAAAACATAAATAACAACAACCATCTCAAGGTATTCCCGATTTGTAGATATCTTTTATCCCCCTCTCACCTAAAAATCTACTTCTTCAATCCCCTACTAAACAAATAAGAACCAAGAGCAAGCATAGCAACACCAAAACCCGCCAACACTGCAACATCGACCAACAAACCAAACTCGCTAAAACCTACAAGTACTGCTCTCAATCCATCAACGCCATAAGTCAAAGGATTTACCTTAACAATCCATTTAAACCACAAAGGCAAGTTTCCTATCGGATAAAACGATCCCGAAAGAAACATCACAGCACCCATCACAATTCCATTAATCATCTGGTAACTCTTCGCTTTCTTGAAAAACGAACTCAAAACAATTCCAAATCCATAAAACCCAAAAGCAATCAGCAACATAAGAACAATAGCTAGTAAAAGTGAGACTAAACTAAGGGCCTTAATAAAAAGCAGAAAGAAAATTATTGCCACTAACGTAACTGTAAGATTTATCGTCATCTCTCCAAAAATCATCCCGAGAAAGATAGATGGTCTTGATATCGGAGAAACTAAAAGCTCCTTAATGAACCCTCCCTTATCTTCAATTAACTGATTCCCAATTGACAAAGCCCCACCCATCACCATCAACGCAATAATCCCAGGACCTAAAAGCTCTGTATAACTTACCCCCAAATCATCCAAATTAACAAACGAATCAATTCCAAATCCCAGAATAAAAATAAGAAACAACAACCACCCAACCCCTATAAGCAAATTCCATTTATCAGCCAGCGCTTTTCTAATCGACCTCAACCAAATAGTCTGAATTCCCTTAACCATTTCCAATTTCCCTCCCTGTATAATGCATAAAAACATCTTCCAATGTCGGTTTATGTATCAAAATCTCATCAACAATCCCCTTGGCCTTAGCTATCTCTGCCAAATACCCCGCGATCTTCGTCTCAGCCTTCGTAGTATAAATCACAACCTGATTATCAACTATCTCAAACTTCTTAACAGACCTTGCCTTCTTTATCAATCTGCCAATATCCTCCCTGTCGTTCTTCATCTTAATCGTAACAACATCCCCCTTCAAAGCACCCTTCAACTTTTTCGGAGTTCCCGAAACAATAATCTTGCCCTTATCAATTATAGACACCCGATCGCACAAGAAATCCGCTTCATCCATGTAATGCGTAGTCAAGAAAATAGTCATCTTCTCTTTCTTTCTCAAATCAAGGATATAATCCCAAATGTTCTTCCTAATTTTAGGATCCAAACCAAGAGTCGGCTCATCAAGAAACAACACAGAAGGATTGTGCATCAATCCCCTAGCAATCTCAAGTTTTCTTTTCATCCCACCTGAAAAAGTCTCAACCTTCTTCTTCTTAAAATCCGTCAGATCAACCAATTTTATCAATTCATCAATACGCTTCTCACGCAAATCCTTAGGCATCCCATACAACCTACCATGAAAATCCAGATTGTTCAAAGCACTCAAATCCAAATCAAGAATCGAATCCTGAAAAACCAAACCTATCGATGATCTAACTTTACTAGCACTCTTTCTAACATCATAACCATTAACCTTTGCATTACCAGAACTTGGCCTTAACAAAGTCGAAAGAACACTAATCAAAGTAGTCTTACCCGCACCATTAGGACCAAGCAACCCAAAAATCTCTCCATTCTTTATCTCAAGAGACAGATTATTAACAGCAACCAAGTCACCATACCTCTTTGTGAGTTTCCACACCTCAATCGCCTTCTTCGACTTACTCATCAAACAACTAGAAAAAAAGAATATATAAAATCAACTAATCCTCCCAAATTCAAATTGGCTTAGCCATTTTTATTGTCTATTTTCGTTTGTGTGGGTCGTAGTTCCATATCTCCCCAGCATATCCCATTCTTTAAGTCCTGCTAGGTCAAATTCTTCCATTAATTTTCTCTTAATGCTATAAAGTTCATCATAACTATAATGCGCACCATTTGTTGGATTGATTGGAACTGCCCAAAGTTCAGGATGCAAATTTATATCGAACGATCTGGATAAAAGTCCTTCGTATGATTTAGATCCTGGGAGGGGAAGTTCATGAAAGATGGGCAGAGACCATTTAGTTTGTCTCTGATGTTTTATCATCCAATCACAAAATTCTCCAAGCCCTCTTCTAAATAGGTCAATTTCCCTTGACCCGTAATCTGAAAATAGAATCGAATTGAAAACTATTTCTGGGATTCCTGTTTGGAGAACAGCATCAAGGATCCTATAATGGTCCTTTTTCTTAACTAACTTTTTAAATCGATCTCTTCCTATTAGCGTTTCTATTGGCCAATACATCCGATAGGTTCCGATGACCCCGCTTTCTGTTCTGTCATGCGCGAACAAATTCTCAATTAAATGCTCTCTTAAAGATCCGTCTCTATTTATTAAAAGACCAACTTCTAACCCATTACTAAACTCATGCGCGAGTCCATGCAAACGAATTAATTTCATTATATCAACTATTTCTTGTTCTGGTTCTTGCCCGAGTTCATTTTTATTTAAAAGACGGGCAAGAAAGTTGTCTTCAGCAGAAAGAATAGTTCTAATACCTGCACCCCTATAATATTCCAGCATTCTATCCACTCTACTAGCAGATAAACTAAAGTAAGGATCTCTTGCTGAAGGACAAAAGTCGCAGGACCTAGGACAACCGACAGAAGTCTGATACCACATAACGGGACCTGTTACTCCAGATGGAAGCGCGCCATCACAACTTTCAGAGTATTCAGAAAGTATGATTAGATCAAAATTTGGAAATGTTTCTTGTTCAAGAGAAGTATTGCGAGAGATAGTTGTTGTAGATTTGTTTAGACTATTAACTCCTAAACTCTCAAGTCTCTCACGATCCACAATTTTAGTTTTTCCAAGGTTTCCAATATTCAAGCGGGTTGCTACGCCAGGAAAATTAACTTGACGGCCGTTCAACAATGATGCAGTCACCTTTCCAACCAACCCCTCTGCCTGACCAAGAAAGACAGCATCTGCTCCTTTTTGTAAGTACCACTCAGGCCTATATTGCGCATCTCTCCCACCGATAAGTAATATTACATTTGGATTGTGTTTTTTTATTGTCTCCATCGTTTGAGCAGTTGATGTAGCTCCTGCTGTAAATAGAGAACTTATAAAACAAACATCAGAATCTTGAACAGTGTTCTCAAGAGAAGAAAGGGATTTCCCTCGAAGCATTTTATGAATAACGCCTGGGCCATAAGGCACTTTAGAATATTTGGAGAAGTCTTCCGCATAGGGAGAGAGCGTTTCTGGTTCAGAGGAAGCCATATCTTCAAATGAAATGTCTGAATCATAGCCCTCGTTCTTTAACTCCTGCTTCAATACTGTTCCAACATGAAAAAGACCCAAGCTAGGAACTTTAGGGCGTATTGGAGCTACGCTTATCATTCCATTAACACCTCCATATCCTGACAGAGTTAAATTTGTTTCAGGAGGTCTTATCCCAACAATCTTGACTTTATTCTTTGTCATAGTACTCACTCATAAGAAACCTGCAATCGGTAGTGTTAAGTAATTAACTGACAGAAATTACTCCAAAATACAAAAGATTTAAATATATATTGCATTTTAGATTAAATATGGCGAAATACTCTCTAAAAGAAAATGAAAGGAAGATAATAGCTACGCTTGACGGTCAGAGCAGGATAAGCATAAATCAACTTGCTAAGAAATTAAAGGTATCCAAGGATGGCGCAAACTATGGGCTTAAAAAATTATTTAATGAACAAATTATCACTCGCTGTTTCGCAGAAATCAATGTATCTAAGCTAGGATTAATAATTGGAAAGGTAACTTTGCAGTTTCAAAATTTGGATAAAAACAAGTCTGATGAAATTTTTGATTATTTGAAAAATTTGCCAAGAGTTCCATGGGTTGTTTATTGCAGTGGAAGATGGGACTGTATTTTTGGTCTTTTTGTTAAAGATATTTATGAAACTCAAGAAATTCTTAATAGTCTTTCAGAAAAATACGGGAAATATATTTTATCAAAAGAAGTACTCATAGAACCAGAGTATTTTGTAGTGAGCAGAGGATGGACAATTGAGAATGCTAAGAGGATCATTACAAAGGTCGGAGGAAAGGTAGAGCATGTTGTTGACGGATTAGACATAAAAATTATTAAGACACTGACAGAAAACTGTAGAACACCAATTCTTGATATGGCCATCAAACTGAACCAATCAAGTAACACGATCATAAATCGAATAAAAAATCTTGAAAAAAAAGGAGTTATCCAAAATTATTTTATTGGACTAGATTTAGAAAAGGTCGGTATGGAATTTTGTAAGGCTTTTGTTTATTTACAAAATCCCGCAAAAGAGGAATACAAATCTCTTGTGAACTATTGTTTAAATCACCCAAATGTTACAGCTATAAGCAACACTGTGGGAGCATGGGAAATGGAAATCGAAATGGAAGTGCATAATTTTGATGAATTCTATCGAGTTATGAACGACATAAAAACAAAATTCAAACATGTTATTAGAAGTTACGAAGCAGTTACAATTACAAGAGAGTATGGAAGAGACTATAGTAAGTTTCTTGCGCCAAATAACTAATTCTTCTCCGCCATAAAAAACGCCCGATTTGATCCAACTTCTTTCATCTTTCCCTCTTTCTCAAACAAAACCCGGGCAACAGGAAGCTCAAATCTTCCTACAATGTTTAACTTAGAATAAATAATATACGAATAAACTCTTGTTTCCCCTCTTGTCATGTCGCCGATATCCCAAATCAGTCTTCTCTTTGTCTTGTCAATCTTATCAGGCATCTTGCCAAATCCTTTAAAAAGTTTTGTCATACTAGGCAAAGAATCCACTAGCTTGACTTTATCAACTGCCTTCCGCGATTTAACGCGAATCCTGACTTTCAATGCAAATTCTCCCCCTTTTGTCCTAACAAGCGAAACCTTTTTGTTCAAAGAAACTGCTTTTTGCGAATAAACCCAAACAACAACCCCGATAAAAACTATCAAAACAATCAAGATAAACGGAAAAGTGTAGTTTGTTGTTATCTCGACTGCAAAAGACTCATCTGGCCCAATGCTCTCTTCCCACACATAAAAAACAAAAAGCCCTTTTCTCTCAACACTCTCTGGCTCCGCAGAAGTAGTTGTAAACAACCTTGAAACAATGTCTTTCTTTAATTCAACTCTCGCAGTTACCGGCGTGTTGCCCATGTTTGTTTTTTTAGAAACTGTCTTCTTCACTATAAACCCTTCTGAAAATTCCTCAATATACATTCCTTCTTTCTCCAAAAAATTAATAATTCCCTCAACATCTGTTTCCACCCCATCAACACCAATCCTCGCAGAAAAGATATATGCTCCTGCCACAATTTTTTCTATTCCCTCTTTATCAACCCTCACAGAAACCTTGGCCTCTTCATAAGGCCCAAGAGAAATTTCCTTTCTTTCACCAAAAAAAACAGATTCAATCCCCAAGGTAACATTTTCCAGATTGATATTTTCTCTATTTTTGATAATTACCTCTGCATACGAATCATCTGGATGCAACGGCTCTGCTTCCAACGAAAAAAGCTCTTCCAACGTGACTATATTCATAAGAAGCTTGTCTTTTAATATGCCTAAATCTCTTCCCCAAATTTGATATTCAAATTTAACAAACCCTCTTTTTTTTCGCAATTCCTCACTTGGAAATCCCCTTACTTCCAGCGTTGTCTCTCCCGGCAAAAGCTCAAACTCCTTATCCGGCTCTATTCTAACTCCAACAAGAGTGTAAATTTTAAAAATCCCTCTCTCGCCGCTGTTGTTGATAACAAGTTCGTAAACAACAGGGTTATCCAATTCAGCGACAATAATAGAATTTTTTTCTATCTTTTCTACAGTTAGACTGGGTTCAGCCAAAACAGACCCTATTGAAACTAAAACAACCGCCATAATTAATAAAATAAATTTGTTTTTCATGGAATAATTGACACTGTGAGAATTATATAAATATTTGTGTATTGTCTTAACCGCTCACCTCATCTATTCAAACCCCTTAACAACATTATCTTCCTCTTTCCCCCATCAGTTTTAGAAAGTTTCAAATAAAATCTCCTTGCCATCAATATCTGTCCGTCAATAAATGGCTTCACCTTCAACTTCCACTTATCAGGGTTTTCTCTTACAAACTTTGCCCATCTCTCTATCTGTTCAGCGTGTGTTTTATTTCTCATTTTCATACCTTATTTTTCTTATCCTCTCTTTCAAATCTTTTATCTTTTCTTCATTGATTTTTCCTTCATAAATTATCCTAAGATGTTTGGCATCTTCTAAATCCTTTTCTGAACCAAGATATTCTTCCTTAAACGCAATATTTGACTCGATACTTGAAAAATAAACATCAACGCCAGTTAAAGGAAGCTTGACTCTTTCTTTCAATTGCTCTTCATCTAACTCATCTTTTGGGAATTTTATCTCCATTTCAGGAGGAAAGAACCCCTCTTCGTCTCTTACATATCTAACACTATTTCCTCTTTCTAAATAATCTACATAAATCTTTTCAGGCTCTTCAGATTGAATACAAACAAATCCACCTTCCCTGAGTTCGTCATGCATCTTCACGAACTTCTCCTTAGGAATCTTTTCAATTATCATATCAATGTCTTCAGTTCCTCTTGTCCTGCCATGAGCTATTGCTACAAATCCAGAGCAAACAATGTAAACAACATATTTTTCAATGACCCTGCAGAAATCCTCTGCAAATTCGTCTAAGATTGTCTTATCATCAACAGACCTTTTTCCATTTTCCATAATTAATCTTGCCCCGTGTTGTATTTAATGTTTTCTACGGAAAAAATTTCTCCAAGCAAGCAAACTACTGCCTTCCAACCATCTCCAAAAACGCCTTCACTTCCTCTTTAAATCCTTTAGCACACTGGCCTAATTCTCCCTTCATATTATTAACTCTAGAAGGGATAATATACTTATTGTAAACATCCCTCATAAATCTGGAAAAAGGAGAACTGTCCCACTTGCTGTCCCTGTCCAATATCAAAGTTCCTGTAATTTCAACAGAAAGCTTTCCTTTGTTCATTGCTTTTTTCTCTCCGTCAATTTCTACCTCAACATCAGTAAGCCCCTTGGCCTCAAATTTAACTTTATACTCAAACTTGAAATAATCAGTAACATCTTTTGTCACATTCCATTCCACATCTATATCTCTGCTGCTCCCGCTTGTCTTTTCAGCATACTTTTCTTCATTAACTCCAAATTGTCCTTCCTTAAACCATGAATGTGCGAATGAGTAAAGACTAGAAAAATCAAACAAACCACTATGCTCCACTTTCTCCTTCAAAATCTGTTCTTTTTCAGCCATTTTTATCAGCCATCTTACTTGTATTAAATTAACAAACTTAATATATAAAAGTTCCTAAGACTTGTTTTTAAAAACTTGAACATGGAAAGTTAACTCGTATGCATCATAAATCAATAATCCTTACATCAAAATAATCAATTACCTCTCCTTCAATTTTTCCTAACCCTCAACAACACTAATCTCAGCAATATTATTGCTCCCGTCTATTTCAGGCTCCTCAGTCTGAATCACCAAAGTGACTTTGTCTGTTTTTCTAGGAATTTTCAGATTAGAAATCTTCAGACTCTTCTTCGAACCGATATCAAGCCCTTCTGTATCAAACGTCTTTATCACAGAACCCTCTGTTATCAAGTCTAATGAAGACTTGTTCACGCCTTTTAACCCGTAGTTTACAATAACTGCTTCAAAATTCAAATATCTCCCTGTTTTATTTGCCTTTACATCCTCAATAATCAAATCAGCTGCAGAAGGAATTATATACAACCTTTCAATCTCGTCTATAATATACCTATCAATCTGTTGTTCGCAATTAGTCACCTCAAACATTATACTTTCAGGGTTGCCGTTGTGGTCAAATCCAAGAGCATGAAGAAGCTCATGGGCTGCAACCTGCGGAGTGTCACAGGTTTCTGGCCTGTACAATGCAATCTCTCCCACTATAATCACAGCAAACTTGCTTGCATTAATTATAACCTTTGGCCCTCCCTCTCCTGCAACAAAGTGCCCTGCTTCACTTGGCTTTGGCGCGATGTTAGAACACCTAACCCAAATATCAGGAGAATCTGACACATAAAAACTCAAAATAGTTTCTCTTTCCAGCAGTTCAACAGCATCTAAAAAATCATTTTGCTTTTTTCTACTGCAATTCGAAGATAAAAAATAACTAATTTTTTTATCAGGGTATCTCATGTTTGGATGAAACTGCGAACTTTCAAAAGGCAAATCTGATGAAATATTTGCCACGTATCTTTCAAATTCAGTTGCCTCATAAGGAAAATTCAACCACAAAAAATACATCCCTACAGCTAAAAATATAAATAAAACCAACAGTATAAAAAAATCCAAAACCCTCATAGCCTAATAAAAAATAACAGATTTATAAAGATTGCCTACTGCACTTTAATGTAGTATACAAAAACCAGTTCACCTATTTTATCAGAAGAACCATAAAAAACAATAGGTTCAAACAGTACGATTTTAAATAAGAATGGTATCAAATAATTTAAGCTATTTTTCTGTTGTGTCAAGAACCATCCAACAAAGTATGTGGCGTGTCTGGTTCTTGAGCACACCCGAGAACCTGTTGCTAACCCCGAACTAAAGTAAGGGGTTTGCGCAGAGAAGGTTCTCGTTGTAACAATTACTTGATTTGCGAAGCAAATCAAAGGTAACGGGGAATGGTGGGCGAGCGTGGCCGCGAGTTGGGAATGCGAACAGTCAGAAAAAAGATTTTCAACTGAGCCTACTAGCAATGTTACATTTTTATACTCAATTTTCCATCTAATTTAATGAAATACACCTTCCTCCCTCACACAGCAGACATCAAGTTCAAAGCCTATGGTAAAACCCTCAACCAAGCTTTTGAAAACGCAGCTCTCGCTATCTCAAAAATCCTAGCAAAAGAAAACAAAGTAAAAACCAATATAACAAAAGACATAGAACTAGAAGGGATAGACCAAAAGAGCTTATTTTACAATTTCTTAGAAGAAATAATTTTTTTATTTGACGCAGAACATTTCATTGTCTCAAAAGCATCAATAAAAATAACCAAATACAAATTAACAGCAAAACTCAAAGGAGACAACGCCTCAAATTATCAGGGCCTTGACCACATTAAGGCTGCAACTTACGCAGAAATGCACATCAAAAAAACACAAAAAGGATGGGAAGTTCAGGCAGTTGTGGATGTTTAATCCAAATATCTCTCAAATCTCTCTCTAATTTGTCCTGCTCTCTTAAATGAATTAGGATTAAAAGTAAAAATTCCTCTAGCCATGTGAAGATGCCACAATGCAATGTCCCGCCAATATGAACAATAACCGTGCAGCGCATACCCAATCCGAAGTCTTAATTCAGAATCCGAAACCTCTCCATCAAGCCTAGCAAGCTCAACCCTTATCCGCTCCCTCTTTTCTCCAGAAGAATTTTTTAGTTTTACAGATAAACTAATAACCTTATTCAATAAATCAATATTATCTTGAGTCCTAGCCAACTTAACCTCTGCTTCTAACTTGCACTAAAGAGATATAAAACTTTCCATCAAAAAATTTAAAACCCTCTTCTTATATTAATTCCAATGGCACTAAACGAATTAGCCCTTCTTGGAAAAGAAATATTGACAGAAGTAGGAAATCAGTTCTCGCTAAGAGGAGATGTTATCCTAAAAATTTACAGAAGCGAAGGAGAACTAGCCAAAGGGGCATTAGTGAACCTACTTCGACAAAGAAAACTAGTTGCACTAGTTCCCACCGGAGTGGATCCCTTCAGAGCCAGCCCAAATCAAACATACTACACTACTCCAGACCGCGCTTACACTCCAACATGTCCAAAAGAATCAGTGGTTTTTTAACTCTCAAAATCAAAACCCTTAAAACTCCTCCTTACCAATTATTTCTATGACAGAAAACACACACATAATCAAGAAAGAAGGCAAAATGCTAGTCCCTGGAATTGTCTTTGCCTCGCCAAAACTATTTGAATACATCAAAAAAGACAAAACCCTTGAGCAAGTAAAAAATGTTGCAATGCTTCCAGGTATAATTGAAAAATCAATCGCCCTCCCTGATTCCCACCAGGGCTACGGTTTTCCAATAGGAGGCGTTGCAGCTTTTGACCCTGAAAAAGGAATCATCTCACCAGGCGGCGTCGGCTACGACATAAATTGCTCAGTTAGACTCTTGGCAACAAACCTCACAATTAAAGACCTAAAAAACAAAAAAGAAATCACTCATTCCTTATTCAGAACAGTGCCATCAGGTGTTGGCAGAGAAAGTAAATTGAGACTTTCAGACTCTGAATTAGATGACATTTTAAAACAAGGCACACAATGGGCTGTGAAAAAAGGCTATGGTCTTAAAGAAGATTACCTTCACACCGAAGATAACGGAAAAATCGAAGGGGCAGACCAAAAAGCAGTTTCACAAAGAGCTCGCGCCAGAGGAAAAAAACAACTCGGCACCCTTGGCGCAGGAAACCATTTCCTAGAAATACAAGAAGTAGAAGAAATTTTCGATGAAAAAGTCGCAAAAGTCTTTAGGCTAGAAAAAGGGCAATTGACAATAATGATCCACTGCGGTTCTCGCGGCTTAGGTCATCAAGTCGCCTCAGACTACATTAAGGAAATGGAAAAACAATACGGATTTTCTCACTTGCCAGACAGAGAATTAGTCAACGCTCCAATTAAATCAGAGCTAGGAAAAAAATATCTCTCAGCAATGGCTGCCGCAGCAAACTTCGCATTCGCAAACAAACAATTGATAACTCACTGGATTAGGCAAGACTTAAAACACTATTTCCCAAAAGTAAAAGCACAAGTTGTCTACGACATCTGCCACAACATTGCAAAATTTGAAACCCACAACGTCAATGGCAAACAAAAAGAAATTTTAGTAATGCGAAAAGGAGCAACGAGAAGTTTCGGCCCTGGCAGAAAAGAGATTCCACAAGATTACAGAAATGTCGGCCAGCCAGTTTTCATTCCAGGAAGTATGGGAACCCACTCTTATGTTTTAGTCGGCACAAAAAAAGCAGAAGAACTTTCTTGGGGAAGCACAGCTCACGGAGCAGGCCGCATCCTATCAAGAACAGCTGCAAAAAAACAATTCTCCCCACAACAAATCAAACAAATCCTCAAAGACAAAGATATTTTATTAGAAGCTGGCTCAATAAAAGGAATTGTCGACGAAGCCCCTGCAGCTTACAAAGACGTAGATGAGGTCGTTCGTGTTTCCAATGAATTAGGAATTGGAAACCTTGTTGCGAAATTAAGGCCTGTGGCCGTTATCAAAGGCTAACCCCCCATCTCCCTAACTTTCTCAACAATCCCCCCCCAATCATTCACTCTCACAACACCTTCAGGCAAATCCACTTGTCTATTCCATGGAGCATCCAGTAAAACAACCCCCATCCCAGCCCCATAACACGCTCGCGCAATTGTAGGAGAATCCTCTATAATAATCTTAACTCCCAACTCTCTACATACATCTACTTTCTTTCTCCTCTCTCCTTCCAAACTAAAAGCATTTGTAAAACAAACCCCTAAAAACATAGATGGAAAGTATCTCTCAACCCATGCCTTGGTTTCCCTTCCAATCTCAACAGACCGCGAAGTTACTGAAACCAAATCAGACCTCTGCGCCAATTTCAAAACACCACTCTGCGAACCTTCAACAGGCAGAATCCCTCTCTGAAAATCCCGCGTTTTATAGAACTCATGAACTCTTCTAATTGCCTCTTCTTCTGTACAACCCCAAATATTCCACAAATCATAATCAACTATCTCTTCTCTTGTTAAACTGGTTCCATACATTCTGTTATGCCATGGCTGCAAAACAGAATTAAAATCTGCCATGACATCATCAATATCAATTCCAACAAGTTCCATAACCCTCCTTAATAAATCAGTTTATAACAATTTGTATTCATGCGGCTCTGTTGAAAAAGTCTGAGATTGTTCGCTATCAATCCTTCAAATTGCGCACAGTTCTCGTGCGGAGTTTTTTACGTGCGCAATTTGAACCAGAGGGCGTGGTGGGAGGGATGCGAACAGTCAGAAAAAAGATTTTGAACAGAGCCCTTTATTTCAACACATTTATAAAATTCCTTTTCTTCCCCATCCTAATAAGAAGATGGTCTCACTAAAAAAAATCACAACAAAAGGCAAAGCAATGTTCTTAGCTTACGACCAAGGAATCGAACACGGCCCGGTAGACTTCAACGACAAAAACGTAGACCCAGATTATATAATCAAAATAGCAAGGGAGGGAAAATACAACGCAGTCATTTTCCAAAAAGGAATTGCAGAAAAATATAAAAAAGAAATTAAGAAAAGCAAAGTGCCTTTAATCCTAAAACTCAACGGCAAAACAAACCTTTACAAAGGCGAGCCGGTTTCAAAACAACTCTGCACTGTTAAAGAAGCACTCTCCCTAGGTGCAGTCGCTGTTGGCTATACAATTTACATTGGCAGTAAATATGAAAATATAATGCTGCAGGAATTTGAGGCAATTCAAAAACGCGCTCACAAATCAGGTCTGCCAGTAATTGCCTGGATTTACCCGCGCGGAAAAAGCGTAAAAGGAAAAAGCAAGGCAGAATTAATAGCTTACTCAGCTCGCGTCGGCTTGGAAATCGGCGCAGATATTGTAAAACTAAATTACCCTGGCTCTCTTCAGGATTTAAAATGGGCAGTCCGCTCAGCAGGCAAAACCAAAATTGTCATAGCAGGTGGAATAAAAAAAGATGAAAAAAATCTCTTGCAAAACGTCCGCAATGCAATGCGCGCAGGAGCAGTAGGCCTAGCAATCGGAAGAAATGTCTGGCAAGCAAAGAAGCCTCTTGAAATAACGAAAAAAATTAGGAAGATTGTGTGGGGGTAAAATAAATCTAATTTTTTACAAACTCATAAAGTTTATCAACCAACCCTGGCAAAACCCTATCAACAACTACACCAAAATCTAACCCTTGAACATTCTGCCAGCATAGTTCCCGATCGCCCAACGCTCCAACTAAAACCTCATCATAACCATGTAAACCCTTCATTGCTCTTAAAATATCTTGTTTTACTGTAACACTCCAGGACCTTGGCTTTCTCTTCGGACCATTAAACTCATCAAAGCTATCCGGACTAACTAGACCTCCAGAATACTTTGCAGGATGTAATCCAGATTCCCCCTCAACCCTAACTAATTTTGATTTTGCATTAAATTCGTAAGTAAATTCGACAGTTTCACAAATCGGCCACCTCTCTCTTCTTTTTCCCACTATCCATTTATCTAAGTCGCTTCCTAACTCTGCCAAAGTCTCCAAAAAGCCAAAGGGCAGTACTTCATCATGAGACATCCTTGTAACAGACACGTCAATCTGAGACCTAAAAGGAATTCTTGCGATCATTCCAGACAAATCCACAGCACTATAATTATTAGGCGTCTGCACATCAACAACCCTGCATCCTTCCTTCAAAGACTCAAAACCATCATAATCAAGAAAGCCTGTAAAATACTCCAGCTCAAGTTTGCATAGCCATTTCCACCAAATCTTCTCTCCAAAAGACCCTTCAACGAGGGCCAACAAGCATTCAACGTGTGTAATTCCTCAAACCCCTCATCATCAAATCTTTGCCAATCTCCCTCTTCAACATACAAAATTGGGTTTCCATTTCCTGTCAAACTCTTGCTCTTAACCAACTCGTAATAATCTTTTGAAAAGGAAGGTAAGCTTTCCCAGCTTATCGAAAACATAGGACCTAACGAACTCTGAGGAACCTTGTGTCTCTCCTCAATATCCATTTTCCCAGTTTTCTCATTAAGCTTCTTCTTCCAGAATTTCTTTTTGAAGTTTACCCACGCTTGTTCCATAAAAATCCCAGAGATAATGAGTTTATAAGTATTGTGGCTTCGTAAAAATAAAAAACTGAAGATATTTCTTTACAAATCTTCCAAATATTGAACAGGCGCTACCTCTTAACCAAAAAACTCAAGAAGACTGTTTGGAGTTGACTTTAGCTACCTTCTTCTTAAAAACAATCCTAAGATAAACAGCACAGCCCCGACAAAAAAAGTCACAGGAGGTCCTCCAGCAACTCCAATCACAGCTCCAGTAATTCCTGTTCCAGAAAAAAACATTAAAACAACCCCAACAACCATCAAAATCCAGACAGCCGCCGCCTTTGTCAGACTTTCAAGAGCACTTTCTTCCTCTCCTGCTCGGTCTTTAACACGCGACTTCAGCTCATGAACAATCCAATTATACTGGCTGTCTGTAAGCAATCCATCATCGTGCAATTCATCAATAAAACCAATATTCTCAGGAACACTGCTCATTTCTTCTGCAACAGCACCAATATACGCTCGCGCCGATAGTTTCTCATTGCCTTGCGAAATATCATTTATCCCATGTTTCATATAAGTAACAATTGCTTTCTTTGAAAACCCTCTTCTCTGCATGTCCTCATACAATTCACGAGCTTGCGACGAACCAAGAACCTGAACAACTTTCTCGCGTGCATTTTCATCCACACCACCAGCAACACGCATAACTACTTCTTTATATTCTTTACTAATCACATCCTTTTCCATGGACTCATTAAGTTCAGTTTCTTTAAATAATTATCTCTCCCTCCAGTATCTCCGCACAAGAATAAAAATTACAGATTTATTCCCATTTGGGTTCAATACCCCGATGCTTGCATCGACCAAAGGGGAATTAGAGATTTCCGTTGGAAATTCGCATAATACCCTGCAGCTTGTTGCGAGTGAACGAAGTGAACGTGGGATAGCGAATTTCAGGAAATCTATTTATTTTTTGCAACAAATAATCAATTTCGTGCGGAAAAAATTCAACACTAAAATTGCACGAAATTGAACCAGTTGAGTGGATGGGTGGGGAAAAAAATAAATCTGAAAAGTCTATGCGGAGATACTTCCCTCTTCCTCAAAAATAACCCAAACAATACCCTAACCCTATAAACAAATGACAATCATGTCAAGAACCCGCGGACTAAAATCCGGGGCGTGCCTCAGGTCGTCAAGAATCGAAGATTCTTGAGCGCAGCCAAGAATTCTACTGTAAGGAATTCTTGGGGTCTTGAGCACAGTCAAGATTT
>Ga0180007_10001972_pt1 | contig 25657 bp, 18 predicted proteins | sample MM_PC_MetaG_FD_121122 | JGI IMG/M metagenome (GOLD analysis project Ga0180007, IMG submission 121122) | Groundwater microbial communities from the Aspo Hard Rock Laboratory (HRL) deep subsurface site, Sweden - MM_PC_MetaG | ecosystem: Environmental > Aquatic > Deep subsurface > Groundwater... | reverse complement strand
TTATAACAGATCGGTCACATGTCGGTTTCTGAAAAGGTACGAAAAACCCCTTTAGGGGTAATGTGTATAGAATGCCCTTTTAGGGCTTTATCCAAGCCACCGGCTATGCCGGTGGTCATGACTATTGTTTGTCAATCTTTTTCGTATGTGATAATTATCGAGTAACTATATAATCACTTGTTCCCGGCGCCACGCGCCGGAACAAGGAACTTGACCCGATGGCTTTCGCTTGCATGCGCCTGCGGCGCAGCAAGCTTCGTTCTACGGGTCAGCGCCGCGATTAGAGAACTACAAAAAAATAGAGGAAGTCGTATTGGAGGAAGTCGTATTGAATGATCTAATAAAATATGTATCTCTCGCTTCAAATAATTGTGAATGCGGCCTGTTTGTATCAGCTCGGGGGAAATTTGTTTTCCCGTTTTTCCGTTAGTGGAGTTTTTCTCAGGATTATGTTATTATTAATTATGTCTTTCAAAAGCCTTAAAGAAACAAATCTCTATTTAATTGACCCTGAAACGCGTGTGCAAGGGTTATGGACAACCGTTTCCTCCTCCACGGCGATTGAGGGAATCCAGGTTGCCAGGAGCAAGATCGTGGAAAAGACGGGGGAAACCCTCACCCGCCCCCATAAAGCTTCAAAGTCAGGGAAATCACCTCGCTGATAATCTTTTCCATGGGCTGATAATCTTTATCCAACCCTTTTCGGACCGCCAGAAAGTATTCCTCTTTCCTCTCATCCACGAATTCACTGAAATCCAGGGGCGGCAACCCTGCCTGCAGAGTCATGAGCACTGCCAACAGTCGTGTCGATCTGCCGTTCCCTTCCCGGAAAGGATGGATAAGCAGCAGCTCGGTATGCACCACGGCCAGTGCCTGAACCTGCTTTTCCCTGCTATCGAAAATGCAGGGGGTATAACGGGCCAGCTCCTCTTTTTCGAATTCAGCCATGAGCTGAGGAATGAACGTCGGCAATCTGCCGCTTTTCCTTGATGTGGAGGAGATTCTTGAGGACCAGGCCCTTCGATCCCTTCTCATATTGATCCTCGATCAGGCCATTTGTTTTATAACGTCCAGATTTTTTCATCTCTCATAACCTGAAAAGGACTTCCCAATGCCCGCCCTTGGCAGGGCCAATACGTCTGACGATTCCGCGGTCTTGGAGCTTCTGAATATTTTGTTCCACAGACCTTTCGGTGACACCTATTTTTTCTGCGAGTTCTGGGATGGTGATCAAGGCATTCTCTCTCATGAATTCGACTATTTTCCCCGACCTTTTCGGTGTGACACCGACCAACTCCATCTCCCCCACCGGTTTGCGGTGAACCGTGACAGTGAACAGGCACCCATCCCGATCCACAAAGGCATTGAGATCGGCGAGCATTCCTTCGCGGTTGCTGAAGAAGCGATCCAGGTAAATTTCAACGAAGAGCAACGTCAGCCACTGGTAGTATTTCCAAACTATCGGGCGATGGCGTTTTTCGTTGATGGTCTGAGTATGGCGGACAATGTTCTGCTCGTAAGTCAGTAACATATCCCGATTGATTCGAAAGCCCGGAAAATTAGCTTTGGGATCGGCATAGCTGAACAGCGGGCTATCACCAAGATGGTGGTAGAAAAAATGTAAATTGTCCTTGTCTAAACCCTCCAGACACGGGTCACGGATGGGTTCGGCCAATTTGTGAAAAGGGCGCACCACTTTGCCATTCACTTTATGCTCTACCAACGGATCAATACCGAACAGGCTGACAAGTCACTGGTTGAGCAGCAATTTGTTGCGAAAATCATGCTGTTTGGGGCCTTTGGACTTACGCTTTGCCATGCTTGCCCCTTCGTTTTTTCGCGGACTCAATCTGTTTCAGTTCTTTTTCCGCTTCGATGAAATGTTTTTCCACCTCTGTCGGCTGAGCTAACTGGGCCTGACGGAATTTTTCATATTCTTCATGGGCTTTCTGCAGAGCTGCATCGTGACTGATTCTTCCGGCATGGGTGAGGATGTCCCTTCCGGATAGTTTCAGAAAATCATCGAGCTTGGCAATCCAGTCCCGCATGGTCATGGGCTTGCGGTTTATGGCTTGCAATTCGGCAAATTCAAGATACATGGTCACAATCCGGTTGAGGATATCCAGCTCCTGTTCGGCCAGATAGTTTTTGGCAATTTCGACCTCACTTTTACGAATCTTCGCACCCACCCAATTAGTCATGTCCATATTAGGCTTTGAAGCATCTACGCGGCCAAAAATGATTTCCGGCGCGGTGTGTCCATGCGCCGCCCAGTGCATTTTATTCTGGATGATTTTAAAAAAATCTTTGGAAACTTCGGCCCGTGGGTCATAGTCGATACTGGTGGCGTAAATGTCCAGCACCTTGCGCCAGAACACCTTTTCAGAAGAACGGATGTCCCGGATACGAGCCAGCAGCTCATCGAAATAGTTGCCGCCGCCGGCCTGTTTAAGTCGGTCATCATCCATAGTAAAGCCCTTGATTATGTACTCGCGTAAACGCTGGGTGGCCCAAATGCGGAATTGGGTACCTCGAAGCGATTTCACACGATAACCAACGGAAATGACGACATCCAGGTTATAGTAGTTGGTGGGTTTGGTAGAAAATTCGGAATTTCCGAATTTTCTCAGCACCTCATCCACCACCAACTCTCCTTCGGCAAAGATATTTTTAATATGTTCATTAATGGTGGATTTTGCCTTATCAAAAAGCTGCGCCATCTGCTCCTGGGTCAGCCAGACGGTTTCATCCTGCAATCGAGTTTCTATGCGAATGTGCCCATCCTCAGTCTGATACAAAAGAAATTCAGTTTCGGTTAATTGAGAATTGACAGTGGATAATGGAGAATGATTTTTCTTATTCATAGCTCATTCTCCTTGGGCGTGGATAAACCCTGCGTCGGTCTTCGAAATCGTCGTCTACCCATTGGAAGCTCCTTTCAGGTTTTCAACAGCCGTTAGCCAACCATTGAAGATAGGGCAACTCTCTCTGATTTTGACCAAGCCAATTGCTTTGGCAATCGCAATACCCGTCGATGTCTTTTTGAATCGATCTGAAAGGTCTTCAAGTCTCTTGGAGGGCGCTGTCTTTGGTGAATCATCGATATTCTCCGGCTCACCGCATTCTGTAAGTATTTTGTCAATTCTCTTTTGGGGTACATGCAGTTGCTCGGCGAGTTTTTGTGGTTCACTGAAGAGCAGGGCTTCAAACTCATGCATGGCAACATAAGGAATAAAGCGTTTATCCGCTCCATGACTTCCAAATAATTTTTCCACCTGCGCCTTCGTTGCACCGTTAATTTTTACAGCTTTGTTGCAAGGTATGGCTTGCTGTTTCGCCTCTTCCAGCTCGGGCCAATCGCCTCTGATACCATAGAAATCAACAAACAGTGTCAGATACGTATCCTGACGATGTTTCAAATGAAGCTCGATATCATTCTTCACTCGACGGAAACATGGGTCAGTTCCTCGCTGGTTGCTCGCGATAACAGTTGATAGCCATTCGCCAGCACCGGATCGTCAATGGGCTGTTCCTTATCATTAAAGTGATATTTGTCCAACAGCAATTCAACGAGGCGGGCAACCGTTCTGTCGTTCACGTTTTTGCTATCCGCCGCCCATACCCGGCAAAGAGCTGTTTCGATAACCATGGCAATCTCTTCCAGTCCCAAGGAGTCAGCCATCTCCTGGGTGCTGTAATACGGCACACTCAGGTAGTTCCGGTTGCTCGATGCGAATCTGAAAAAGGAACATCCCTCGCATTTTTCCTGTTCTCTGGACTCCCCGCAGCAGAGGCTGCAGATGAAGGTCCCGGTTGCCTTGCATTTTCTTTTTCCCTTACGGGAGTTACATAAGGTGCATTTTGCCATGGTGATTATCTACTCATATTGTTAATCAAAAGCAAGCTTGCTCCGAAGTCAGCTTCGAACTCAGGCAGCGGTTGAGCGGCGCACAGCGAGCCAAAATCCGCTTCCACCCATTTCGCGCATCAACGGCTTCTGCAACAATGTTTGCAAGCTCCTCCCGATCAATTCGATCATCGGCGGCAGGGAGCCATTTCTCAATATATTCAGCCTGGAGACGTTTCCGGTCAGCCGGTCTCTTAGCCTGTTCCATGATTCTGCCATATGCTTCGCACGCATAGGCGAATGTTTCCCGTTTGCGGAAATCGAGCTGTAACAACCATTCGCGGGAACGGGTGTGCGGGAGGCCGACTCGCTGCCTTTTACAGTTGTGAAAAACGTGGGCCGCTTCGTGAACCACGAAATCGGCAAAGGGATCATCTTCCTCGAAATAGGCCATGGAAATGTAACAGGTTGTTTCCTGGCTCAAACCGACTAATCGGCAGGGCTTGCCGCCAAGGCATTGGGCGCCGATACTGCCGAGATAAAGATTGGCCAGATCCCAAGCTGTGTGCTTCCATGTCTCGTTACGCAATACCTGTTCAATGTTATCATGCGTCAAAAAGACCAGTGACTTTTCGAGCAGATCGAGAATTGCCTGTCTCTCCCTGGTTGGAAAAAGCCCATTAACCATGGGCATGAACTTCCGACGAGCGAACGTTACGGGGCTGAAGCCTTCGGGTAACAGATGTCGTCTGTGCCCGCTTTCTCGACGTAGAACTTCCGCAACAAGCGCATCGACCAATATCTGGTTCATCTCCCTGGCGCACTCGATGAGGTTATGAGATGCCCACGCTGAATAATTTTGCTCATGCTCGCCGGTTTTCAGATAACGTTTCACTTCCTGGTCAACGCTTTGCCTGACCTCCCTGGTCATATTGCTTTTTACCGGAGAATCAGAGACCTTTATCAGTATCATCTGCCTGCTTGCTGCTCCCATTCAGAATTTAAATGCACGCCCTTGGTCGGTCTGGTCAGTACGATTCAGCTTCCTCAAAAAACTGAAATATGTTGGGAGGCCATGTCCCCGATAGCCTTGCAATGTAATCCAAAGGCCCGCACTCTTCCTTTACTTTACAGCGCAGAACACGTTTTTACGGTGCCATGCGAGATAGGGCCGGTGCTCATGTGACAGCCATCGCAAAGTAAGGCACTTCTCAAGATGGAGAGTGCGTTGTTGCTTGGGGGTAATTCGGGGTGAACACACCAAGAGACCGCTATCATCAAAGGTGATCAGGCCCCGGTCGAACAGGGCATCGAGATGCGCGGTGAGGAGAAACCCATTAAAAACATTCAGCCGCTCCTCATCGCTCTCGCAGACAGCCCACGGCTTGGCGTGGCTCGCCCGCAGCACCTCGGGCAGATCGATGCCGGTGACGGCACAGGCGCCGCCCCAATAGTCCATGAGTGCCTGCCGGAAAGTCTCCTGCCCGACCCTTTGCTTGACCAGCCTCTCTATTTCAGTGGCATTAACGCGGGACTTTTTCAGTTCCCTGCTGACAGCTTCCTGGTAAGTTAATGCCGCCTGGTTGGGAAGTGACATGGCGAGTTCCGCGGTTCGGCGCAGGATGCGGGACAAATCGTCGATGTCATCCGCCACCATGACACCCTCTTGCCCAACAGCTTCAGGCAGTGATCGCGCCAGTTCCTGGCGGATGAGACCGGTCGGCACCTCGATCCACCAGCCATAGCCTGTTGCACAGGGGATAATCCGGGTTGTTGCCCGATGCCGGGCCGAGGCCAGCACAATGGCTGCGGCATGGCTTTCGAGGACGTTCTCCCATCCATGCTCGCAGGCGGCTTTTTCGATCAGTGCGCGGTCCAGGGTGTTCATCTTTTTTGTCAATGCAGGGGGGTAGCTTTGTTTCATGACCCCTCCCGGTTTACAGCTTGACAACAGTTTCGGATGCCATTGATCGACCAATCCCTGCCCAGCCGGTTCCACTCAATGGCACGACGCTGCCAGTGCTCACCGATGGACTGGGTAAAATCCGGATGAACCAGCTTGGTGCGCGCGTCCAGCCAGTCACCGGTCTCACGCCGAACAATAATTCCCTCCAGGACACCGGGACGGAAGGCGCTGTCCTGCTTGAGAAGAAAATCCTTAATTGCGGCCAGCGAAAATGTGCCGCGTAAAAGCACAGGCACCACTGCCAGGCCAAGATGTTTCGCCAGCATATCCCGTCGTGCCGTACTCCAAAAACGCCGCGACTTGCGGTCGTACACATCAAACACCAGAAACCAGTCCGGCAGCTTGTTATAATCGAGGCAGTGGCGGGCGGCGCACCATTCGCCAAACAGAATCAAGTCCTCTCCCAAGGCGTCAAACAACGCGTCCGCATGGAGTGCAAGCCAGACATTCAATTTCCTGAACTGGCCGCCATGGTGCGCGGCCAGATACTGCCCACGGTTCTGCACGCGCACTTCCCCCTCCGGGCTCACGGATATCCCCATGTTGGCCCCATCGAGTTTTTCTTCCACCACGACCTCGGCTGACAAAAATTCAGCGGCCTCGGCGGCAGAGAGAACCTTGTCGTCCCTCGGGGTTCCCTTACCCAGCCATAGCAGATGGGGGGTATGCGGAAAACGGAAAAAATTGTTCATGTTCACTCGCCAAACTTTTTCCGGTGAAATTTCTGAATATCGGCTTGGCAGATAAAATCTACTTCAATACCATGATGTTTCAACGCAGTCTTCCAGTTCAGCCACTTGGAGTCGGCAGCCTGCTGAATGGGCGGATGATCGTGGTGTGCCGCGGCTACCGCGACAAATTTTCGGTCAGGGTCGTCAAAGTTCTTCAGTTCAGCATCGTCGGGAAAGCTTGCAAACCCGCGTTCCGGATGTTCCTGCAATGGCACCTGATCGCACCGCGCCTGATTGGCATTGTTCCGCAAGGCCCATTTGACAAAGGCGTCTCCCGGCATGTTACCGCGTTTTGGCTTGGTTTTGTTTTGATATTCACGCAAAATGCGAAAGCCGTCATCAATCGCTATCCGCTCCTGTTTCATAATGGTTTGCAAGGTCAAGGCGCACTGGGCCACACAGCCTGGAGAAACATCCGGATGCTGACCATTGGCCACCAGCACCACATTGGTATCAACAATTTTTATCCGTGGCATCACTGGCCCTGCTCCTTCTCCCGGCGTGCCATGGCAGCCACCGTTCTCGCGGTGAGTTCGGCCATTTCGTCCCCAAAGAAGTTTTCCGGCCAGTTCTCGATCTCCCCAAACAGATTGACCCGCAAGGACCCCAGATCCACAGCCGGGCCACTTCGTTTGCAGAAATAGATGGCCACATCATCGGTGGACAGTTTGCCCTCTGCGATCCGCCGTTGCAGGCGATTCAGGAAATGTTCCGAATGGCTTTCCACGATGATCTGGACATTACGGTCCCGTCCGTTTTCCCGTGCCTTGACCGCAGAAATAAAGACATCGGCCAATTCCGCCTGTACTTGGGGGTGGAGATGGATTTCCGGCTGTTCCATCCATACCACGGAGTTGGGGGGGCAGTAAAAGGCTGCTACCAGGGCGGGAAGAACCTGCGACACCCCGAAACCGACATCGGTAATCTTGACCTCGCTCGCCTCGGCATGGGTTTTCACCAGCACCTCGTATTCCTTTCGCCCTTCCGCCACCGGCGAGACGGAAAAACTGTGGATAATGCCCAAATCCTTGAGCCAGCCGGCGATGAACTCGGCGAATGGCTGCTGTCGTTTCCGCGGACCACGATTGAGCTGCCGTCCCTGGCTTTGGGCCGCCAGAATCGCCGCGATGGCATATTCGCCCTTGTGGCCGACTTCCTCAGGCGTGTCTCCCGACCATTGATAAATTCGTTTTGGGTAGTCGCGTAGCGGCCCCACATAAAAAAAACGGCCCAGCATTGTCTCGGTGGCCAGAGCAAAATCGGTTAGAAAACTCGCGTTCTTAAAATGGGCCAGACTGGCATCCGAAACGCGGTAAAATTTCTCTGGGTCATCCAACGGCCATTTCCGGCCAACGCTTTTCGCCAGGTGGTAACGCTCGGAGAACAGTTCGAATTTGCCTCCCTCATTTTTCGCCAGCCGGACATCCAGCACCTCCTGGCTGGTGGCTAATAACCCATAACGCAACGAAGTCACCTCGGGCTGTTCCGCCTTGCCGGCGGCGATCGCCACATCCAGCACCATCTCGTTGCCCTGATACCGGGTAGACTGCAAAGGGTCTTTGACATCGAGCGGGGCTGGCAGCCTCCAGCCCAGATTGAAGTGTAACGGTTTGGCTATGTCATGGCCATGCAGACAGTCACGAAACGTGCCGAGATCGATCAATGACTTGCTGTCGCCCAGGTGGAGGGCGCGGCGGCGGTCAGTGGACAAGGCCGTTTGCTTGAGGGCCAGAAGCAGATGACCAAGGCTGCTCTTCCCGGCGCTGTTGGCGCCGAAAATAACGGTCAGCGGGGCCAGACGAACCTTGCCGGTGTCTTTCCATGCCTTGAAGTTTTGGATTCGGAGAGAAGTAAGCATAGTCGTTCCTTTATTGTGAAGTTAGCGCGTCCCAGGCCGCCAGCACCAGCCGCTGGGTGCGGTATTCACCGAATTTCTTTTCCTCGTTCTTTTTGAGGACCCGGAAGGTTTCGGAGGGGTAGTCCGCTCCCATGACATCGGCTGGATCAAGGATGTAACGCAGCTCGTCGCGGCTAAGATTGTAAAGCCTGGCGTAGTAGGCGTCAAGTTCGGCGCGGAGCTGGGCGCGGCGGTCGGGGTCAAAGGCAAAGGGCGGGCCGGAATAGCCCAGGTCCTCGGCCCAGGGTTTCATGTCGTGGCTGGTGTAGGTCAGTTCCAGGACGCGGGGGGCGATGAAGGCGAGGTCGGTTTCGGTGTAGGCATCAGGGGGGAGGATGGGAAGCTGTTTATATATGAAGTAGTTAAGATGTGTACCCCCTACTTTGTGTCTGGCAACAAAATCAAACGCCAACGCTGAGAGATTGCCAAGTAGCGCTGCGTAGTTGTTGGTTAAAATGGGTTGATCAAACAACATTAGCGGGAAGTTATTCCCCAACCCTACCCTCGGCAGCACACTGGCAATCACTGTTCGTTCGTTGGTGGCGTTGGTGATATCACGCCAGCCCATGAGCCAGCGGGGGCTGCGGCCATCCATCAGGGTGTCGGCTGCCTGCCGGAGGTCCTGTCCGTGGAGCAGGGCCTGCAGTTCCTCGCCGGTCAGAGCAGGGTGGTTCCTGGCCTCGGTCTGGGCCTTCTCGTCACGCCATTCCTTGGGGTTCAGGGGCAGAGCGGCAAAGAGCGGGCCGGCCAGGGCAAGCAGGTTCTCGCGCAACCGGGCGGCGGTCGTAAGCGTCACGATCTCCTCGTGGCAGGCCACCACCCAGTTGGCCAGGGCGGCCAGCAGCTTTTTCCCGTCATCTTCGGTATAGGCCTGGGCCATAGCGCGCGGCACTTGGGCCAAGCGGGCCAGTACCTGGCGTTTCTCCACCCAGTAGCGGGGTTGCACCGTGAAGGTGGTATTCTCTTTATCGGCAAGCTCCACGTCGGCCGCGGCCTCCTTGCCGCCCGCCATCTTCCGGTAACTGGCCCAGCGGTGGTCGAACTGGTGGATCATCTTGGCCTCGTATAGGGGCAGATGGTGGCCGCCGTCGGCATCCTCAAACAATTTGCTATCCGTATTCATCATGAACATGAGCATGAAGCGGATGCCCCAGGGATTCTCTTCCGGCCCGTCGTCGCTTGCCTCGCTGAACAGCACCGGCACCCGGCCGTATATTTTTTTGGTAAGTTCGGCATCCATCCGGCTGCGGAACACCGGGCAGGTGCGGGTGTTGGGGTTGATGAGGCCAAACTCCTCAGGGGTCAGGGTAAAGCCGCGCCGCTTATCCGCAAGTTGCGGCGTGGCGGTGAGAAAGAAGCTGAAGCGGGCCTCGGCGCTGTCGCCAAGGGTGAGCAGACAGAATTTCATGCGGCTATCCACTGCTGGAAAGAGACCCTTGCGGTTCTCGAAATCAAACAGGCTGACCAGGCGGCCGTCATTGATATGGTTAAATAATTTTTGTGTAAATGAGTCAGTTGCGATTCCGGATGGAACGACAATACCTACTCGACCTTGAAAAGAAATGAGCTGCAAGCATGTCTCTAAAAACAGAGAGGACAGGTTGATTCTACCAAATCCAGAATAGGGAAACCTACCACTCTCATGAACGAAAGCCTGATGTGCCTCCGTTCTGCGAAGGAAAAGATGGTACTTTTTATAGAGGTACGGGGAATGGCTTTCTAGCTCCATGATTGCTATTTCACGAGCAGCCATGTGCTTGGCATTTGACACATTTGGAGCTTCTGCGGCAAAAAATTCTTGAGGGTCAAGTTGGAGCATCTCCCAGGGCGGATTGGCCAGCACGCAGTCAAACCCGCCTTGGGCAATGTGGGCAAAGGAGAGTGGCCAGTGCAGCACCCGGGCCTCGGAGCAGAGCTGCCGGGCCGTTGCCAGGCGGACTTCATGCGCAGAGTCGCACTGGCCGCCGAAGAGTTCAATAAGCAGATTCTCATTGGTGGGCGTCGTGGCCAAGGCCTGGTCATCATTTTTTGGGGCAAGAAAGGCCCCGATGAGCAGATCCGCGGCATGGGCCAGGCGGCTGTCCCTGGCCTGTTGCAGAAAAGCGCCGTAAGCCGCTTTTTTGGCCTCGACTTCCGCCGGGATGCCGTCCGGCATGTTTTCCAGGGAGGTGAGGTGCCTGAGAATGTCCTCACCTCCCTGCTCCGCAAAAAGGCCCGTCACACCTCGCTGCCGTTTTTCGAGCAACCCGCGGCCGGCCCGATTTGCCTGGACCAAGGCCTTGCACACCGCCTTATCGTCCCCGGAGAGCGGCTTGAAGGCGGCATCGGGAATACCGGCCGCAAGCTGTTTTACATCAGTCAATCCGAGCAGCGCGTCGCCGCAGACCAGATGATGATCAAGAAACGACAGGGGCCGGCCAGGCTCATAGCCCTCCAGCCAGAGGGCGGTGCGGGCCAGTTCCAGGGCCATGGGGTTCTTGTCCACCCCGTAGATGCAGTGAGCGATCACCTCGCGCAGGGCATGGCGAAAATCCTCGGATTTTACCGCGCCATCCACGGCTCGGAGCTCCGTCAGCTTTTCCGCCAGGCGGCGGGCGGCGGCCAGCAAAAAATGGCCGGAGCCGCAGGCCGGATCAATGACACTGATGGCGAGCAGCGCCTCGGTGGGGTTGTCGGGCCGGGCTGCGAGCCGCGCCGCGATCACCGGGTCGAGGGCGGATTTGATCAGTTCCTGGACCAGACTGTCCGGCGTGTAGTAGCTGCCCGTGGTCTTTCTGGCATGGCCCGAGGTGTCGCCCTCCTCGGTGAGACCGACAAAGCCGAAGCGGCGGGCGGCAAGATCGACCGCCGGCACCAGTTCCAGCAGGCTTTCATAGACCGAACCCAGCTCTTCCGGACCCATGTTGCGGTAATCCACCAGGGCGAGCGACCCTTCAAGCCTGGCCCAGCGCAGGTGATAGATGGCGGCGAGCAGCGACCGGTTGGCGAGGGAACTCTGATCAAGGGTCGGGCATTGCTCCGGTGCAAAGAGTCCGCCCAGGGCCGGAAGGGCCAGACGCGGCTCGCCGTGTTGCACGGCCCGGAAGACGATCCGCATCCCCTGCCAGAGGTCGTCATGAAGATCAGAACCGGCGCGGCGCAGAACCCGGTTCCGCAGTCGCCTCAAGGAGTAACCTTCGGCGTATAGCTTGCGGGCAGTGAGCGCCTCCCGCCGGTCATCATGCGGATGCAAGAGATCGCGCTCCTCCAAGGTAAACAGAAAAAGACACCGGTAGACCAGGCGCAGGAGTTCCTGAAAAAAGGCCTCCTTGGGGAGTGAGCCGTCATGCAGGGCAAGGCGCAGGGTTTCATTTTCCGGATGCTGGAGAAAGCCTTCACCCATGACAATGAGCGCCTGGGTGACGCCGACGCGCAATCCTTCCCGGACCCTGGTGCCTTTGGATATGCCCTCCTCCCACCACTGCTCCCAGATGCAGTCGCGACCCGGCGTGTCCGGCCGGCCGGCCCGGCTCCCATGCAGGATGCGCCAGAGAGCGGCGAAGTCGGGGTAACGGGCATCGCTGAGGATGGTTTCCAGATCAAATTCCAGAAAACTCGGCCGGGTAAGCGTTGCCGCATCACGCAGGAGACGTAACTGGCAGCCGTTCGTCACCAGGGCCCAGGTGCATTTGGCGCTGGCGTTCAAAAATTCCTGGGCGAGCCTGAAGGCGCTCTTTCTGCGGCTGCCCGAACCTTCGACAGCAAACTGGGGATCAGGATCATCCAACTGCAGGCCGCAGGGCGCAACAATCACCGGCACCCGGCCGCAGGCCATGAGCGGCACCGGATAGAGGCGGCCGGCGATGTCGATTTTTCCCGCCTCGCATAGATCGGTATAGCCCAAGGCATCGTGCAGAAACTCCCGTACAAAGTTCATGGTGGCGACCGCAGGATCCATATCCTGCCGGGTCAAGGCCGGGGCAAAGGTCTTCCACTGGGCCAGGGCGATCTGGAAAGCGCGGCCGTATTCATCATGGAGCTTGAGCCCCTTTGGCGTCAGGTAGTCTGTATCCCGCTGCCGGGAATGTTCACCGCGGGAAATTTTCTCCAGCAGATCAGAAACCAGCAATGCCCCTTCCAGGCGCATGGTGTCAAACGGCAGGGTGTCGTGATTTTTTCTGGCCATGTCAGGTTATTTTTTCCAGGAAGCTGTCGCAGCGCAGGCAACGTTGGGCTTGCTCCGGGGTGCTGAAATAACTGCATTGATCACAATAGCTGGTGTTGCACTTCGCACACTCAAACACAGCGTGGACTTCTTCCCCGGTCCTGCCGCTGATCTGGCCGACCGGTGCGCCACAGTAACCACAGAATACTTGTATGTTTTCAGTTTTCGGAATTGTCGTCTTCTCCATCATTCGTCCTACAGCGTGTCCGGCAACAGCACGGATACGCCCATCACATCCACCGGCAGGCAGGGGCGCACAGAGTAACTACCAAGATCCCGGGCCGCCTCACGCACCCGGCGATGATCGGCAAGCAAGGCCTCGGCCCTGGTGTGGGCCAGGGTTTCCAGACGGGCCTTATTGCTTTTCAGAAATTCCAGGGCCGCAATGATTTCCCGGCTGGCCAGCTCCGGGGCCAGGTTGGCGCTGGGGGTGATGTTGAGCAGCGCGGTCACCTCAATATCCGCAACCCACTCGGGATTGGCCCGGCCGCGCACGGCCAGGGCGGCGGTCTCCTCGGCCATCATGGTGCGGGTTTCCCCTTTGCGGGTGTAACTCAACTGATGCCGGAGCCGCAGGAGATAGAGTGTAGTGACCACCTCGACATTGCCGGTAATTGTAGCGGCGGCACGGGCAGCAAGCGGTCTTTCGTCGGTGAGCGCCCCTTCGAGCAGGGCATCGGCCAACAGGGCGACCAAGGGATGGCTGCGATGGACGAACTGGGCGCCGGCCAGGGGTGGGTACTGGAAATCAAGAATCAGAGGCTTGTCGATCCGTTTTAGGGCCAGCCGTTCACGCAGGGCAAGGGGCAGATGCTGGGGCAAAAATCGATAGGCCTGTTCCCGGTAAGATTCGAGCGGGGCATTGAGGCGCGCGCAGGCATTTTTCACGAAGCGGGCCACATCCGCCTCGCCACCGAGCACGACGAGTTGCCGACGCAATTCCGGCAATACCTCTTCCGGTTTCATGCGGCGTTGGGCAAAAACGGTGCGGTTGGCCTTGGCCTTTTCCAGGGCGTCCTGCCACATGGTTTCCATCGGCTCCATGATCTTTGCCGGTTCAACAAAATCAAGCAAACTCATCTGCGGACTCCGGCGCTGCTGGCGCTTCATCAGTGAAGCCTTGATCAGTGCCTGATTGATCCGCTGCTCATCCTCGGGCATGGGGATCAGTACGCCTAGTTCCTGGCGGATGGCCTCGGCCTTTCTCAAGATGACATTCAGGATAAAACCGTCAACCGGGTTGTCCTGGCCGTAAATCATGGCACAGCGCACCTCCCGCGCCTTCTGGCCGAAACGGTCCACCCGGCCTTCCCGCTGTTCATGGCGGGTTGGGTTCCAGGCCAGGTCATAATGCACTACGGCATTGAAGATGTGCTGGAGATTGACACCTTCGGAAAGGCAGTCGGTGGCCACCAGGATGATGGGGGGCTCGGTATCGCCGAGTGCGGCAACCCGTTCTTCTCTCTCCTCCGGCGTATATTCACCGGTGACGGCATCGATCGTGGCGTGAGAAAAAGCGCGGCGCAGGTGTTCCGCCACATAGTGGGCGGTAGCCACGTAACGGCAGAAAATCACCGGCCGGAAACCACCATGCAGCAACGGTTTGAGATGGCTGATCAGGGCGGCGAGTTTCGGGTCGTCGCGGCTGCCGGAAAGAGCTTTCGCCTCGGCAATCAGGGCCTTAAGTCGGGCGGCATCCTCGAACCCGGCGGCAGGTTCGAGGTCGTTTGCCGAAAGGTCGTCAGCGTGACCATCGTAGAGCCGCTCGTCATCGGCCAGGGCTTCCATCTCTTCCATGGTGCCGGTAAGGCGGGTGGAAAGCGCCTTGACCGCGGCATCCGGGGAGGAGGCTACACATCGGAGCAGGGCCAGGGTGGCATACCAGATGAGGCGTGCCCCCTGGCCGCTTTGCCTTTCGGTCCGGCCAGCCAGATCAAGACAGTAATCCTGGACATGATCGAAAAAATTTCCCCAGCGGCCGGTGAGTCGATAGGTGATTTCAGCGGTCAAGCGACGCGGGAAAATGCTGGTATCCTGCCACTCTTCGATATCCTTGCGCCGCCGTTGGACAAAATGACGGGCCAAGTCCTCGCGTAAGGTCTTGCGACTCTCCGTGGCCGTGCCTTGCAGGGAGGCAAATTCAGGTTTAAGGAGTGAGAGCAGATTGTGAAAGGCGGTATCATCGCCGGAATGCGGGGTGGCGGTGAGCAGCAGCAGATGCCTTGTCTCGTCAGCGGTAAGCCGTTGAAGAAGCTCGAATCGCAGTTGTTTGCCCCGGCCGACGGCCGCGCAGGTGTGGGCTTCATCAACGATGATGCATTCCGGCGCAATGGCGAGAAAGTGTTCCCTGTGCCGTTCGCTCTTGATGTAGTCAAGGCTGACCACCACAAAGGGATGATGGTCGAAAAGAGAGACGCCATGGGGTAGATTGCGCTCCAGACGGCCAACCGTGGCCGGCTTCAGGGCTATGGCCTGCAGATGAAAATGGGTGTGCAGCTCTTCCTGCCACTGTTCCACCAGATGCGGCGGACAGAGCACAGCGATACGAGCGATCTCGCCCCGGTCGAGCAGTTCGCGGACAATCAGGCCCGCCTCAATTGTCTTGCCGATGCCGACATCGTCGGCGATAAGCAGCCGCACCGTTGGCAAACGCAGGGCCATCAGCAGCGGCACCAACTGGTAGGCGCGGGGTTCGACCGCGATGTTGCCAAACGACCGGAATGGTCCGGCGCCGGCGCGCAGTTTAAGCTGCAGGGCGTCGCGCAGAAGAACGGCGGCGTCATGGGCGCCGGGACGATTCGGATCGGGCCAGGGGAAGGTGGCAGGCTCGGGAGGGGTGAGTTCAAGTTCCGGCAGCAGGGTAACCAGATCCTCGTCCGAGCCGCCTAAAGGACGAAGCCGTAGAACAGTGCTGTCGGATCGGGGTTGAACCACCCATTCCCGGCCACGGGCGCGGATCAGAGCACCGGGGGCAAAATCAAAGGCAAGGCTGTTCATGGTTTATCCTTGTTCATCCTCTTCAGTGCCTTGCAGTGTTTGCTCAATTCATCAAGGCGGCGGCATGTCCGGCCGAGGCTTTCGGCATTGCGGGCAGCCCTGACGACTGACCATGAATCCGAGACGAAACCAGCCAAAATCTGATTGTACATCAAACCTACCTTGGCGGTGGAACCACGCTCGGGAAGAATCCCTGCCTTTATCATCCGTTTGCCATAGCGGCGAATAAGGTCAAGCAGTGTCTTTTTGGGATCATCAAGCAATTCCGGTCGCTCCGGCACCTTGTCAAGAGGGGCCCCGCAAAATTCGGCAAATCCCTGCCGGTCGGCAAGCAGCCAGGCCTCAATCTCCCGCACGGCCACACGGAACAACATACCAGGCGGCATGATTTGCTCGCCGCGCCAATTGGCAAGCAGCGTTGGCGGACAATCAATACAATCCAGATCCGTCAGCAACAGCACGGGAATAGCCTTCGCCGTTCTGACCAGTCCAGGTAACTTTTTCCTGAGATAGCTGTTGCCTCTGCGGCCAAGCCGTACCGCGACACACAGCCCCTGATTGGCTTCCGCCACAAGCCGATCAGCCACTGCTTCGCTTAAGGCATCCTCGGTGGCGATATAGATTCCGGTCATCCCCACAAGCCCAACTGCACGGCTTTTTTCGGACGTGTTTGAGGCAACACCACATCCGCAACCGACAACCCTGCGTCAAGACCTTGTTGCTCCGCCTCGGAAACCCGGCGGACCTGGGTCCCCTCGTGGCTCGGTTCCAGCACCACAACCCCACGGGCGTCAATCCCCGGGTTGTCAAGCATGGCCTGGCTATGGGTGCTGATGATGATCTGACGACGTTGTTTGGATGCCCGCTGGATGGTTTGGATCAAAAGCGGTATCTGTTCAACGACGGCCTGATGCAGCGACAGTTCCGGTTCCTCGATGAGCAGCAGGGAATTGCCTTCCAGCAGAGACCACAGGATGCCAAGCAGCCGTAAGGTGCCGTCGGAGAATTGATCTTCCCGTTGCCAACCGGCATTGGGGCGGTGATGTTCATAAAGGGCCTCAAGATGGGGTCTGCCTCTTACTGCATCCGGCTTGAAGCGTAATTCCTTAAATTGCGGGACTGCGGCGGACAGCGCTTTACTGATCTTTTCCAGACGCTTGACGCGGGTTTTTTCCGGGCATTTGGCTATCCGTTCCAAAAAACCCTGCCCAAAGGGGTCATCTTCAAGCCGATTGCCCCCGATTTTGTCGCCGAATTTAAGCAACTGGGGAATCAGGTGGAGGTAAGTAACTCCGCTGAAGTAATCTGCAATCTCTCGAAAGAGGCCATTTGCCCGCGTTTGCTCCAAATGTGTTTCGGTCAGCAACTGCCCATCTTTTTCGTCGTCGGAATCAGGACGCGACAGAATAGGCTCATTACCCTGCCATACTTCTTCAGTGGAAACCAATAACCGATGGGCTCCGGTGCCTTCAGGCTTGAATCCGAGCACATACCGCCACAAGAGCGATGGTTCATCCACCCGGTCAGAAAAATGCACTTCAATTCTCACCTCGGGATCACGTCGGGCATGTAGGCAACGCAGTTTGGAAATTCTGCCCCGGTCTTTCACTGCCTTCTGCAGGCCGCCACCCTCCGGCTTGCAGATATCGCGCAGAAAACGAAACACATCGAGCAGATTCGATTTGCCGGAAGCGTTCGGGCCAATGATATAGGAATGGTGGGCGAAACGTGCTTCCGCTTCCCGAAAATTACGCCAGTTTTTCAACTTCAGACAGGTAATGTACATTTGCCGTCTCCATCAATTGTATGTCTCTCCTTGGATATCACAACTGACTTTAACATATTTTCCCTTCATCATCCGCCAGTTATTCGCCTTGCCCGAAAATATCAGGATATTGCGCAAACAGGGCGGACCACGTCTCGGAGCCTGAAGGGAAATGAAGGACACGCCAGCCACGGTCCAATGCATAGGCACGCAAGGCCGGGTCCGGTTCATGTAAAAAAATCAGGGCGCGAGCGGCCTTATACTGGGCGTCCGCCACACCTTGGCCGTTGTTGAGCTGAACATGCAAGTCGTCCGGTCGCCGCAACCGCAGACCATCCAGGGCAGCGAGCCAGGAAGCAAGCCCGTCGTTGGACGAAGTTGCGGTAGGCTCTAGTTTGGAAGTTGCGGGTCTGACGCTGGCATTGGCCAGGGCGACCAACAGTTTCAGCGCCTCCGGTTCCTGCCGGTTGATTTTATCATGGTCCGGCTGATTGAAATAGGAAAGCAGGCACTGGTAGCACCCGGCCTCGCAGATACGGCCGCCGTCAGGACGACGCTGTTCTTTTTCCGGCAGAATGTCAAGAGCAAAGCCTCCGTCCGGAACATTATAATGCATGAGCCGGAGAGCATTCCTAGCCACTTCGGCAAGCTGCCATGTTTCTCCGGCCAGACGGGTCAAGACCCCGGCGCCCCCCTCGGCTGCTTCATAAAAAAGAATTGCCCTGCGGTTATCCGCATCGGGCAGTGCCTCAGCCATCATTTCCGACTCCTCGATCTGGAAGCTCTGCTCGATTCCTCGTTTAAGAGCAGCCTGCAGGGTGGCCATGGCATTGACATCAAGTGCATGGGATGGACTCAGGATGAGAATATTCCGATGGTCTTCCACAAAAGGCACAATGCGCTGGGGCGAAACCTTGTTCAGCATGGCGTCTTCCATGCCTTCCCCGTTCTGTTCCTCTTCCGGGTTTTCCCGTTTGCTCCATACACCGGAGATCGGGTTGATATAAAAGCCGAGCTGTTTTTTGTCGCGTCGCCGGCGCCAGCCCCGGTTAATGCGCCAGATGCGGGCGGCTGGGGCATAGGTAAGGGTGGCGAGTTGCTCATCACCCAGCAGCACCGTGGCCTCGGTCTTCTGGATCAAACCGTCCGGGCCTGGGAGAAAACGAAAGGTGGTCTGCAGCTCGAAGCCCTGGCGCTGGCGTTCTTCGTCATTGACGGAAATACGTTCCACCGGAATTGTTTCTACGGTCTCGATTCGGTATAGGCTGTTTATCCTGCCCTGATCGGTGAGCGGCTTGTCGCAGTTGTCGCAGACATTATCGAGCGGGTCGGGGGAACTCTCCTCGCCCATGTGACCATGACCGCAATGGGCGCAGACGCGGGCGGAAACCGTGGCCAGGGTTGTGTCGGCGCTGACATGGTCGGCGGCGCTGACATTGAGTTTGGCGCGGATTACCCGGTAGGTCCGGCCTTCGTGGTAGATGAGGCTGCGGGGACCAAACTCGGACAAGGCCAGGAAGCGTGGACGGCTGACCATGTTGCCTTCATCGTCCTTGCCGGAACTTGAGCCGCCCCGGCCAGGTATCCAGGCCATGAGCGGTAGGCGCGGGAAGTTGTAACCAGGGAGAAATCCTTGGCTGGCAAGATAGCGGTAAGTGTAAAAATCAGTATTCTGGGTATTGCCGGTCTTCAGCAGCATGGCATATTGCCGCGCCGCATCGCCATAACGGCGGCGGGCGTTTTCGCGCTCGCCATGCTTGACTGCGTGGCTCTTGACCACAGCGTCGGCCAGGTCCATTTGTTTGCGAGTGGCATCAAAGAGATTACGCCAGCGGTCCAGTGCACGGTTGAAGGTGTCAGCCGCCTGGATAATGACTTGTTCGACATACCGTTCATTGAACCAGGGGGCTGCTTCAGGGCGTAACTCGTTTTCGACTTCGGCGATAACCTGTCGGGCATGGGCAAGAGCCCGGGTCTGCACAGCGGGGTCGGCGAAACAGGCGCGCAGTTCGTCCCTGATGGGTTTTTCTTCCATTTCCAGATCGAGCAGCGGGGCAATGCTGGTGTCAAGCTCATGTTCCACATTGGCAAGCCATACTGCGTGCAGATGGCTTTCCACGAGATCGCGGTTGGCAAGGTCAAGGGTGGGCGGTTTGACCACGCCATGCACCATATCGGGGGCATGGCGAAAGAACCACTGGTCGTGCGGGCTCTGCGCCGCACAGTAGGTGATCACCAGGGCCGGCTGCCCGGAACGGCCGGCGCGGCCGCTTCGTTGGGCATAATTGGCCGGTGTCGGTGGTACGTTACGGAGATAGACGGTATTCAGGGCGGAGATATCCACCCCAAGTTCCATGGTCGGGGAACAGAACAGGACCGGCAGACGCATGAGCGGGGCGTCATGGCCCGGGTCAGCAGCCCACTCCTCCCTGTCCTGTCTGGTGTAGCGAAAGCGGGTTTCAAGAAAGATCCGCTTGCCGGCCTCCACCTGGGCGGTATGCTCATGGGCCTCGAATTCGAAAAACGGGTGATTCGGCAGGGCCAGCACCTCGGCAACGGTAAGATACAACTGGCGGAAGAAGATATTGGACCGGTTTTCATCCTCGGGAGGAAGATCACTCACCAGCCGCCACAAAAGAGCCGATGATTTTAACCGCCAGCCGATGAGGTCCTGCCCGACACTGGTCGACTGCATATATCCGTACCGTTGGGCTGCCGACAGAAAATCAGTGAGGATCGCGGCGAATTCCAGCCCCTTCCAGCCGTTTACCTTCCCAGCGAATTCTGTTTTTCCCCAGAACGACGCTTGTTTGAGCAGTCGCACCAGGCGGGAACGCGGCCCGCCGCTGACCAGGTCTTCCCGAACCTTGCCCCGGAATTCCGGCCGCTTACCGAATATGAGATATTTTGAGGTGGACAACCGTTCATCCTGGGCGAACGACCAACGTTCATTCAAATAACTGTATGCGCTGTTCCGGGCTTTATCCTGATCATTGGGGTCGAGATAGCGGGACTCCAGACAGAGGTTGCGGCGCAGTTCGGCGAATACAAAGCGGGCAAGCGCTTGACGGGCATCAGGCTGCAGGCATTGCAGCACGGAATGGCCTTTGGCAAACAGGGATTCATTGGCGCAGAAATCCGCAAGCCCTCGGTAGTCGATATGCAAAAGTTTGAGCTGATCAAGATTGGGGTTATTGTAACGCCACCCCTTGCGCAGGTCTCGAACCAGCCGGTAGCCCAGGATATAGCGCAGGGCCCGCTGGGCCTCCTGCCGGGCAAGGCCCACAAGTTGCGGGCTCTTGAGGTACTCCGCCAGTACTCCTTCCTCGTCACGGTCAAAACCGAGAGCCTTGAATACCGCATCAGCAAGATTCTCTTCGGTAAGTTCGCCGCTGTTTTGTTGCAGGGCGCCCACCAGTCCTGCGCGCAGAGTCAACAGAAAGACAAAATCGTTAAAATGCCCGGCCTGCAACGCCGCATCCTGGCGGTTATCGGTAAAGCCCAGAAGCTTGCGGGGATCAGGAAGATCGGGCGGCAACTCTTGGGCGGCGAAGAGCTGTCGCAAGGCGCTCAAGGTGAGCATGGTGGTCGCCGAGGATCTGCCCTCGCCGGAAAGACTGGACAGCCGGTTGACATCCCGGCCATAGGATTCATGCACGAACCCGCACTTGAGACAGAAGCGGAACTTGCCGGGAATGAACCAGAATCGCTCTCCTCTTCCTTCGCTGCCCCGGGCATCAACGCGCATCTCCAGGGGAACGGCATTCCGGTAGCTGGGTTTGATTTTGGGTGTTGCCTTTGTGGTATCCAGCCAATTTTCCGGCAGGTCTTCCAGTCGACCCCGGTACTCCATGTCTTCTCGGTAAGGGGCGAGAAAGCCGAAACCCTTGGCATCATCATCGCTGGCAATGTCATCGATTTCCCGGGAAGAATAGCGGCATGCGACTGCATCCTGTCGCCAGACCGGATGATACTCTTGGCCGCACTCGCGGCAGAAATGAGCCGCGAAGAGCAGAACATTCTCTTGCTGGCGGCCAGGGGCAAAGCGTTGAGCATCCAGCGTCACATGGCGAAGACCTTCGGGTTCCAGAGTTGTATAAACCTTGCCGGGACCACTGATAAACTGATGCAGCTTGAAGGCGAAAGGGGAATGCCCCTGAGGGGAACGCAGATCAAGGGCGGCGACGAGAAAGTTCTGCAATGACTGTCGGGCTTCGTCTTCCTCAATTCCGGTCTGGTCAGCCAATCGCTGCGATGCTTCCGATATGGTCAGAGGCTTGGCTCGTTTGGGCTTTGAGAGGTCCGACATGTCTATTCCCAAATTCAGTTCGACCCAGACCGCCAGGGGATCGTGCCGAAAAGACTCAAAATCCGCCCAGTAAAATGAACCACCCCGTATCCTGTCTGCAAGAATGGGCTTGATGCTTACGATATCAAGGCTCGGGTCCGTCACGCGTTCGAGGGTTTCGCCGATGACATCATGAGAGGTAACCTGGGCGCCGAAGAGTTTGCTCGCTACCTCCGCCACGGTTTTCTGCTGGTCTTCGCCGGTTCCGGTGCTCGACATGGTTGCCGAGGTGCCTATGCAGATAAGTTTCCGCGCATCCAGACGTTGACGGAGACGGCGCACCAGCATGGCAACATCCGCCCCCTGTCTGCCTCGATAGGTGTGCAGCTCATCCAGCACCAGGAATTCAAGCCCTCGGCAATGTTCAACCACCTGGCGATCAATCGCTTCATAACGAGTGAGGATAAGCTCCAGCATCATGAAGTTGGTCAGCAGTATATCCGGCGGGTTATCGGCAATCTGCTGGCGAAACGGCTGTCTTTCCTGGCCGGTGTACCTTGCGACGGAAAATGGTTTGTTCTTCTCAGCAAAGCCATGGAGGAATTTGTTCAGTTCCTCCAGCTGGCTGTTGGCCAGCGCGTTCATGGGATAGATGACAATGGCGCGGGTTCGACGAGTGGCATCATTTTTTCTGGCCTTGAGAATACAATCAATAATCGGAATAAAAAAGGCCAGTGATTTACCGGAGCCGGTGCCGGTTGTGACAACATAGCTTTTTTCGTCTTGCGCCTTGGCAATCGCTTCAAGCTGATGCGTATAGAGGTTGAGAGGTCTCGGGTGTCCTTCAGATTTGCTGACCTGGAAAATCTCTGCACAGGTCGGGTGAAGCAAGCCCTGCCCGACAAGGGTCTGAACTGATTCCTTACGCTGATAATTCGGGTTGATTTGAATCAAGGGCTCCGGCCAATAGCGGCCGTCGTTGTATTGTTTTTCAACTTCTTCAAACAGGTCCCGAGCCGCGATACGAGTGAAACTGCGCGAAAAGGTGCTATATTCTTCAATCAGCCTATTTCGAAACTTGAAAACGTTTTGCATTACCTCACCGTACCCAACACTATAAAATTTCAGGAGTTTGTCCAAAGTGTCATTCGTTTCTGGTCAGTTCCGTACCTATTTCAATATTTTCTCGGCATATTCAAGCGTTATTCAATGAATAGTTCCCTCACATAAATCCCATATCAACCCTGCCAGCCGTCGATAAGACCTTCGTCCTCGTTTATGCCCTTTAGGGTGCATTCAGGGCAGGACCAGTGAATCCGTCATCTATCTCAAATTGGATTTTCAAGATACCCTTGCTCGGTTTTTTTCGGCCTCCGCCAGCATTTCGGCGCTTCTCCTGCCGGCAGGCCACGGTCACGTGACGTTATCCAGGTTATGATCTCCGCCAGTTTTTTTCACCTTCAGTCGCAACTGAGGCGCAGCTGGCCCGTCCTGCTGTTCGTTCAATGTCAATCACCCACATACACGGCTCCGAGCCCAAAGTCAGTTGCTGAAGGCGGGGTGCCCGGATTCCAGACATCAAACCGGTCCGAAAACAGCTTCCCACTCATATTGACTCCTGTTTCATGCAAAGCCGGTTATGCGCCAGGCGCATAAACTGGCGTTGATATTTGCGCCAGGCGCATATATCAACGCTTACGCTCATAAACAGCACCTTTCCTTTCGCCCTTTTGGTCAATTTTGCCCTGTTCCTTAAGGCGGCTCAGCAGCTTATACGCCTGATCTTTGCTGATCCGGCACAATTCCATTACATCGGCTCGCTTAATCGAGCCGTGTTTGTCAATAAAGCTCAGCACCATCTGCTCCTGCTGAATCGGATCAAACCCGGCCTGGCGGACATAGGCCGCTTTCTGCCCTGCTTGGCGGTAAACTTTTGCACTCAATGTGTAGGTGCGGCCGCGGCCTGTTCCGTGCGCGTCCACAAGCCCTGCTTCTGTAAGTTTTTCCATGCTTGCCCGAACAGTTGCTTCTGGCTTTTGAACGGAAACCGCCAGGTCAGAGGAGGTGAGACGGCGTTCTTCACGAAGACGGGAAAGGATTATCAGGCTGTCAATCGGCATTCCGCCTGACTGATCTTCCTGAGCGATGATCATTTTCAGAAATTCGAGATCGGCATCGGTACTGAACATCTGAACAGTAACCGTGGAGGAGTCCGACATGCTGTAATCCGGGGCGGGGCGACCGTAACGGAGCATGCCTTCAAAAATGCGGTCTATGCCGCGCCCGGTACGTTCCGCCAGCCCGATTCGCTTGATAATATCAGCCAGCAGCGGGTTGCGGGAACGCGGGGAGACAACCAGCAGATTGTCCAATGTGACTCCATCAACAAAACCGCCAGGGTTGCTGATGGATAAACCGTCATCATCCAGCTTTACATGCACCGCCCCCAGACGGCTGAAATCGCGATGCACCAGGGCATTGACAAAGGCTTCACGAAAGGCGCGCCGGTCAAAATTGGGGATTGGCACCCGAAAAAGTCCCACCTGGATTTCATCTTCCGACACACGCGCCCTGAAAAGGAGTTCAACCTCTTCAAAGGTTTCCAACAACGGTTTTCTGAAAAACTCATTGACCTGTACATTCGTCCCTTGAAGAACCTGAAAAGCCACTTCATAAGCAGGCAGATGGCGCCGCAGCAGGCTTTCACTCCCCAGAATCAATAAGCCGGCCACGGTAGGGCATTTTGGGCCGTCTATTGTGGTAATCAATCCGAGTGCCCCATCCAGCTCCGCATCTGCCAAAGGCAGCAATGACTGATCCCCGCCATATTTCTTGATGGCATTGCGGATACGAAGCCGTTGCAGCGGATCGAGTTCATCCGCAGAGACTTCCCTGACAGGCATTGCTGACGGATCGGCCAATCCCATTGACGACTGGCGCTGAATGAACTCGTGTGGATAGAAGGGCACGGCTTCCGGTCTGCCGTTCGCCATCAGACGCCGACGCTGCAGAAGCCCCTCGGAGCTTGAAACCAGCTGTCTGGATTTAGGTACCGTAATACGGGCGACCTTCCGCCCATCAACTTCAAACCGCTCCACCCTGACCAAAATCGATGGATTGGTCTTGTTGGCAACCATGGCCGGCAGTCCTGTGATCTCTTCATGGTTCTGGTGCAATCCCGTAACGGTCCCGTCATCCTCCACACCAAGCAAAAGATCCCCGCCCTCGGTGTTCGCCAAGGCCACGACAGCGGCGATAAGTTCACGATCCGGCAGGCATTTGAGGTCACTCTTGAACTCCCGTGTCAGGCTCTCGCCCTGCCGGAGAAAATCCATAATTTCATGTTCATTCGTGGCCATTCGTGGTTCCTGAATTTTGATTTTCCATCAATATCTTTTTCAGTGTATTATGCCGATCACTCACATACACGGCTCCAAAATCAAAGTCAGTTGCTGAAGTCCTCATTCAATCATCCTGATTCAGGACCTGTTTTCCTGTTTCCGTCAGCCGATATTTCTGCTTGCTGCTGCGAGGCTTGTCCGGGATGGTCATTTCGATCAGTCCGGCTTCAAGCGCCGGAACCAGATAAGCTTCACGGAAGTAATCCTCATGCCGAAGCCCCAGCGCTTCCTGAAGCTCAATCCGCTTCATTTCTCCACGGGTGACCAGCAGAAGACGTTCTACTTCCCCGGTAACTTCCCCGGCAACTTCCCCGGTGAGCTGTTTCTCAGACGGGGTAATTTTTCTGGAGATGACAGTCACAAAACCGTCGGAGAGTTTGAATTCCGGCTCGGCAGCCCTGCTTCACGACAACGCTCTTATTTCCCCAGGCAGCATTTTTTGTACTTTTTCCCGCTGCCGCAAGGGCAGGGCTCATTTCTGCTGATCGTGGACGTTTGCGCCGGCCTACTATTCTCGATGCCATGCTGTTTTCCGCGGCAATGGTTGTATATCTGTGTCAG